>Ga0209343_10000312_pt1 | contig 67605 bp, 64 predicted proteins | sample RifCSPlowO2_02_FD_184026 | JGI IMG/M metagenome (GOLD analysis project Ga0209343, IMG submission 184026) | Groundwater microbial communities from Rifle, Colorado - Rifle CSP2_plank lowO2_0.2 (SPAdes) (version 2) | ecosystem: Environmental > Aquatic > Deep subsurface > Groundwater | place...
TGCGACAGCTGCTTCACAGCAAAGCGAGGTGCAACATGAGGATTGTCGCTCGAGTAGAGGGAAATCAGCGTAGGCTGATTGAACGGCTCGGAGGCAACGGTTTGGTCTGGAGGCCCATCAAAGGAGGAGCGACCATTGTCACTCTGCAATCCGCTCCCGGGTTCGCTGACGGTATGTGCGCCGTCACCATACCTGATCAGCTTGGTGACTTCGGTCTGCGGATCGAAATCAGCGAGACATGGCAGGGATCAGAGACGCACAGCACCGCCAGCGTCGTGTGTGGCCTTAGCGGTAAAGCCCTGCGCCCGTTCTTTCGGGGGCGGGGTGATGGTTGGTTCTCTGTCCCCAACGCCTGCACGGTCATCACAGCGTGGCATCCTAACGGAGACGTCATGATCGCAATACACTTCATCTTTCGGATGGAGAACACGGCGCTCATAGGGCACCATGCATTATGGCGAGGTATCTGCGTCCCGCAACGCTTCGAGCACTACCGCCTCGCAATCGAGGCGGCACGCGAGAAGAGCAAGTGCCTGAACTGCCAGTGCGTCCACTTTCAAGCGAAGAAGGAGAAGTAACCATGGCAGATGAATGCAGGAGTCTCAAGGATGTCTTGGGGCGCATGACTGAGGCTTTTGTCATGCGGCAGAGCGCTGTTTTCATGAACGAGCCAGAACGGTTCAGCGAGGAGCTCGTCGTCAAGATCTGTCTTGCCTGCCCTTCGCTTAAGACGTTTGTGCAGATGATCATGATTTTTCTCGGCGTTCGTGCTGGCCTTGGGTGCCACATAGTTCTAGGGTACATCTTCTACATGGCCGACGAGGATGAGGAGTGCGCGAAGTGGCTCGATGAGCGTCTACCGTTCATGCACGAACGATTCATGGAAACCGTCATGCAAGTATTCCTCGCTGACCCTAGCAAATTCATCGAAGCCGGGGGGATGCTCGCCACAGAGTCAGTGCTCTTGGCGAGAATCATGGTCGCTATTGACGGGGTTTTTGGGGCAGAGGCGGAACGAGGGGCATGGGCAACCCTCGGGCTATTCTTGTATCTGGAGGAAACGCCATCATCGGGTGGTGAGCCAGGCGAATTGCCGCAGTAACGAGTCAACAAGAAGGGGGCGGGAAGCACTACAGCCAGTAGTGCCGACCGCCCCCTTCATTCGTTTTATACTCCCACCAACCACCAGTTACTGCCCAACTGCTTCTCATGAGGCGATGAACATTGAGCCTTGTTGGTTTCGGGCGATAATAAATCCCGTTAGAAATTCCCGCGGGGTATTTAAATCCCCACGGGAATTACCTCAAACATCAACCCACGCCGCAAGCGGCGGGGTATTATTTCTAACGGGATAAATATGTTGGTAATTATTCTTTGTCTGGGATAAAATGAGACTGTAGAAAAACTCTTTTTCTACAGTCTCACCCCGTCGAATGACGGGGTAAAACTACGTTTTTCTTGATGAACCTTGGCATACGAGCTCACTTTTGTTCATTTTTCTACACTCTCAAAATAGTAGTAAATATGAAAGAGAAAATTTACCACGACAAGTACGTTCAGTATTACGACTATTTCCAACAAGGCGTTAGGGGAGATGTTGGGTTTTATCTTAGTCATTTTAAAAATTTCAGAGGAAGCGTTTTGGAAATTGGTGCGGGCACCGGAAGGATCACCACCCCGCTGATGAAAGCTGGCATTAACGTTACCGCTCTTGATTCGTCAGCCGATATGCTCGCTATTTTAAAAAAGAAGGCAAAGCCACTTGGCATATCTCCGAGAATGATTCACGCCGATATGAGAACAATGCGTATAGCTCAAAAGTTTGATGCCGTTATTGTTACTTTTCGTGCGTTCCAACATCTCTATACAGCGAGAGATCAACTCGCTGCTTTGCACTCCATAAGGAAGCACTTGAAACCACGAGGCGTATTAATTTTTGACGTCTACGCACCAAGCATAAAATATATGGCAGAAGGTACCTGGAAGTGGTTTGGTGCAGATAAAAAAATTTTGCCGGGCACCAAAAGGAAGGTGGTTGTTGATTTGAGAAATCGTTATGATTTTGGTAATCAAATTATGTATCAAGAGTATCGATTCACATACCCGAACGGTAAGCGGGACATTCTCCCTTTGCGTATGCGTTTTTTCTTTCGGTTTGAAGTTGGGCACCTGCTTCACCGCACCGGGTTTTCAATCATCAAGCTTCTGGGGGATTTTAAGGGGCACCCCTATAAGCATGGCTCACCGGAAATGATCTGGATTTGTCGTCCTTCAATTACCATGCCAAAAATGTCAGGCCTCATTTAAGAGCTAATTATCTTAAGTGATAACCATTTTAAAAAACTTAGCGACCTAATATTATTCACCACCGCCCAGTGCCGCCAAAAGTGTTGACCGCCTGTTGACTATAAGAGTGCTGTAGCCGTTGACTTTTTATTGTATTTAGAACAAGATAAGCGCGTTCTTTGATAATTATGGGGTGGGCATTTTGGCTATTACTGGAACGTAAATAGTAGCCAGGATGCCCATCCTAAGAATGGGAAAATTCAAGACCATAAAGAGAGGGAGGGATTTAGTATGAGTAGGAACACGCTTTTTGACCGGATCTGGGATCTGCACACCGTCCGGCAGTTGCTCGATGGGCAGACCCAACTCTTCATCGGGCTGCACCTCATCCACGAGGTGACGAGCCCCCAGGCCTTCGCGATGCTCAAAGCACGCGGTCTCAAGGTTCGGTTTCCCGAGCGGACATTCGCGACCGTCGACCACATCGTGCCGACAGACATACGGATGCGGCCGTTCCGTGACGCGCTCGCGGAGCAGATGATGCAGGTTCTCGAAACCGCTACGATTGAGAACGGTATCAGATTCTTCGGTCTCGGCGACGCACGCCAGGGGATCGTTCACGTGATCGGCCCCGAGCTCGGACTGACCCAGCCTGGTATGACGATTGCCTGCGGCGACAGCCACACCTCAACGCACGGCGCCTTTGGCAACATCGCTTTCGGCATCGGCACGACCCAGGTGGCGAATGTTCTTGCCAGCCAGTGCCTCTTGGTCGAGCGGCCGAAAGTCCGGCAGATCAAGGTCACGGGACGCTTGCAGTTCGGCGTCACCGCCAAAGACGTCATCTTGGCCATCATCGGGCAACTCGGCGTCAACGGCGGTATCGGCTACGCATATGAGTACGCCGGTGACGTCATCCGAGCTATGACCATGGACGAACGGATGACCGTTTGCAACATGACGATTGAAGGAGGAGCCAAGTGCGGGTATATCAATCCCGATCAGACGACGATCAACTACTTGAGTCGGGCGGAACCATATGCCCCAAAAGGCAACGACTTCGAACGCCTCAGTCAGTGGTGGCTGGGACTTGCTTCCCATCGTTCTGCCGAGTACGACGATGTCGTCGTAATCAATGGGACAAAGCTGGAGCCGATGGTCACGTGGGGTATCACCCCAGCTGATGTCGTCGGGGTCACGAAGCCTATTCCGGACGACGGAAACGCCGACGCTTTTGAGTTCATGGGGTTCCGACCGGGCCAGCGAGTTCTTGGCACCAAGATCGACGTGGCCTTCATTGGGTCATGCACCAACGGCCGCGTTGAGGATCTACGGGAAGCCGCCTACCTCATCCAGAGGAAAGGTCTCAAGGTTGCGTCGCACGTCCGGGCACTCGTTGTCCCTGGTTCCGTAACGGTTCGGCGGCGGGCGGAGGCGGAAGGGTTGCATGAGATCTTTCAGGCAGCCGGGTTTGAATGGCGCGATGCAGGTTGTAGCATGTGCCTCGGCATGAACCCTGATAAGCTCGTCGGCAATCAGGTGTGTGCGTCAAGTAGTAACCGCAATTTCAAGGGACGGCAGGGAAGTCCGACGGGTCGGACGCTTCTGATGTCGCCCATCATGGTCGCGGCGGCTGCGGCGGCCGGCGAAGTCGTCGACGTCCGCAAGTTCTACTAGTAAGGAGGTCAGAATGAAGAAGTTAATTAGTGTTAGCGGTCGGGCGTTTATTTTGCCCGATGACAACGTGGACACCGATCGGATCATCCCGGCTCGGTTTATGAAGTGTGTCACGTTCGATGGGCTCGGTGAACACGTCTTTGAAGACGATCGAGCTCAAGCGAAAGGCAAGCACCCCTTTGACTGGCCGGAGAACCAAGGGGCGTCAATTCTCATCGTCGGCGCAAACTTCGGCTCCGGTTCCAGCCGTGAACATGCTGTGCACGCGCTCACCGGTTGGGGTATCAAAGCGATCATCGGCCTGTCGTTCGCGGGGATCTTTCGCGGCAACGCCACGGCGAACGGTCTCGTGTGCGTGGATGTCGTCCCGGCGGTGTATTTTCAACTGATCGCCGTTCTGACTGGAGAAGATAAGCCCGACATCACAGTTGATCTCTTAGGTAAGTCCGTCGCTGCTGTCCACAGCGAAGGGCGGCTCGATGCCCTTTGTACGATGCCGGAGGCCGATCGGCAGATGCTCACGCAGGGGACATGGGACACCACCGCTGTACTCCTCGAAGCGGGTGACCGCATCGAGGCCACGGCCAGCCGCCTGCCCTACCTCGGGGCGAGCGTGGAAGGAGGAGCGTCATGAAGAAGATGGTTGCGATCCTAGCGGGCGACGGCATCGGCCCGGAGATCATGGAAGCGAGCCGGCCGCTCCTTGCAGTGGTGGCTCGCGGGCAAGGGCACGACATCATATGTCAAGAAGGACGCGTTGGTTTCGCCGCCTACGATGTCCACGGCGACGTCATGCCCGAGGAAACTTGGGAGCTATGCTGTCGGTCCGATGCCATTCTGTTCGGTGCCGTCGGGTTGCCTCAGCGTGACAACGAGCTTACCCCGGACATGCGACCGGAGCGCCGGGCACTGCTGCCGCTCCGTAGGAAATTTGGTCTTGCTGTCAACATCCGGCCGGTTCGTGTCTTCCCAGGGCTGGAGAAGCTCTCGCCCTTGAAAGAACGAGTGCTCGCCGGTGGCGTGAACCTGACCTTCTTTCGTGAGTTGACTGGCGGGGACTACTTCGGCGAGAAATACTTGGACCGCGCGGGTGAGTGGGCAGAGGATGTGTGCCGGTATACACGGGAGCAGATTGAAGCCATCGCTCGGGCAGCCTTCAGGATGGCGCGCGAGACCGGAGAGCCGGTCACGTCGATCGACAAGGCCAACGTGCTCGGGGCAACCGGCACCTACTGGCGGTCGGTCGTTCAGGCTCTGCACGATGTGGAGTTTCCAGAGGTTAAGTTGGAGCACGTCTATGTCGATGCCTTCAACCTGTATCTCATGACTCAACCGACTCGGTTCCGCATCGTCCTCTGCAGCAACGCGCACGGGGACATCCTGTCGGATGGCGCTGCCGGGCTCGCCGGGAGCATGGGCCTCCTGGCATCGGCCAGCATCAACCCCGAATCCGGCTATGCCATGTATGAACCGGCAGGAGGGAGCGCACCGGACATTGCCGGGCTCGGGATTGCGAATCCTGTCGCCATGGTGCTCTCTATCGCCATGTTCTTCCGCCACAGCCTGCGCGATAATGTGGCGGCGAACGCAATCGAGTGGGCGACGACGATCGCCCTGCAGAAGTACAGAACGAAAGATATCGCGACGGAGGACAGCGCGCGTATCGTCAACACCAAGGAGATGGTGCAGGCGATCATGGACTGCATCACGTTTTCGCCCTGACGAACTTGTCAGCGTGAGGCACCGACGAGGTTCAAGCATAATTGCGTAGACGGGCGGGCGGTTACTTTGGTAGCCGACCCGCCCTTTTCATTTTATAAACATCCTGCACATCGTGAACGTCACCCGGGGGTATAGGCTGACTTAGTAGTTTACAGTATCTTGGTCCCAATACCATCCCAGCCTCATGCCAGAGGCAGATCAGCCCTTGGCTGAAAAGTCGGGCAGGCAATAACGTCCCCGCCAAAGGCGGGCAGGCACGACACCTCCTCCTTCGCACAAGGCTCCAGTAGGGTAAACAACCAAGACTATTCTGAGATAGCCTCGCGAATCGTGGTGTTTCTTGTTTTTGGAAATCGCTAAAGGTGATGTATTGATCGCTTGTTGCCCAAAAGGTGATGAAAGTTATCCTATCTTGATAAATAATACTTAATGAACTAAGCTTCCCATTAAGGAGGGCTGTTCTTTGTCAAACATAATACAGCCCACAACGACAACAGAACAAGGAGTACGCCATGACAGGACAGGCGATATCAACCGAGATTTCAATGAATTTCGGCCATGCAACGTGCGTGATGCACATTGGTCCGGGCTTATTGCAGCAATTCAATTTCACTGAAGTTGGCGCGAGCTGCTTCGTACTTATTACTGACGAGACCGTTCACGAATTGTACGGCAGAGCTTTGCTCCAGCGCCTAAAAGACGCTGGCGTGCCAACGCACTACCTATTCATTCCCGATGGCGAGCAAAGCAAGACGTGGGATCAGGCCGGTGGTATCCATCAACAGCTCGCCAGTTTGGAGATTGACAGGAAGGGGGTGCTCATCGCGCTCGGCGGGGGAGTCATCGGCGATCTCGTTGGATTTGTCGCCGCTAACTACAACCGCGGTATTCGTTACATTCAGGTACCGACAACGCTGACTGCCCAAGTGGATAGCAGTATTGGTGGCAAAACGGCGGTTAATCTCCCTACAGCGAAAAACAAAGTCGGAGCGTTCTGGCAGCCAGTGGCGATTGTCGCCGACACCGAAACCCTGAAGACACTTCCAGAGAGGGAAGTGCGGAGTGGTCTCGCCGAGGTTATCAAGTCTGCTGTCATCGGCGATGCGGACTTGTTTCAGTACTTGTGGACAAACATCTTCATGGATGCGCACCGAACTGGAGAGTTCTACCGTGAGGTGGTTGCTCGGACAGCAACCATTAAGGCGCGGATCGTCGAAGCAGATGAGCGAGAACACAACCGCCGAAAGATATTGAACTTCGGTCACACGATTGGACACGCGGTCGAAATAGTGACTGAGCACGCTGTTACCCATGGCGAGGCAGTGGCTATCGGTATGGCTTACGAAGGATCCTTGGCGTTAGGTACAGGGTTATCCGAGGACGAGTGGCGAGAGATGCTCAGGCTACTCCAAGCAGTTAATCTTCCTACGGGTCTCCACTGCGATCCTGTTCAACTGATCGAGGTCATGCGTCAGGACAAGAAAGTTGTCGACGGGCAGATCTGCTTTGCTCTCCCGAGGAAAATAGGAGAGGCTGCAGATTTTGAAGGGCGATATGCCATCCCTATTCCGGTTGATGAGGTTAGGGGGTGTCTTTATCTGCATCTTGATTAGAACTCGGGGCTTGGCATATTCAGAGTGATTGGTGCCGATGGCCCCTCTGTAAGTCACATGACCATTAAGAGCAGAGAAGGGAGGAAAGATGAAACCAGCCAGAAAGGAGACCAAGAAGGGGCGGGTGGTACGCAGGGCAATGAGCGAAGCCGATATCCGTGACTTTAGCTGGCAACTTCTGTGGCTCTTTCGAGGGCAACAAAAGCTGCGAGGCTACAGCGACGGGTGCTTATGCACCATTTGTCAGGATGCCATGCGCGACGCCGTGAGGGAGCTTTTGGTAGGGGGGGGTTTTACCGTCAGAAAGCACATACGACGGTCAGGCCACTGAAGATCCTGCGGAAGGCACAACAAAGACGAAAGGGCGGATGCAATACACGCGCTTGTGCGTTGAGCGTCCGCCCTCTTTTGTGTACGTTGTGTACATCGTGAACGTCACATGGGGAGGTAAACCGTCTTAGCGGCTTGTAGGATCCTGGTCTTAATACCGTCCCCGCCTCATGCCAGAGGCAGATCAGCCCTTGGCTGAAAAGTCGGGCAGGCATGACGCTCAACCAAAAAACCACCCCCAGCATACCGCTGGGGGTGGTTTTGAGTCATCTCTTAGGTGCGTTTGACGTCCTTAGCGCGAGGCCCTTTGTCGGAGTCCTCGGTTTCGAACGTGACTGCGTCGCCTTCGTTCAGCTCATCAAAAGTGACTCCAACCAACGCAGAGTTATGGAAGAAGACGTCTTTATCAGAGCCATCGGGCGTGATGAAGCCGAACCCCTTCTCCCTCGCCAGTCGCTTGATTTTTCCAGTCATATATATGTTTGAGGCGTAAAATGGTGAATAAACCGCAAATGTCGTCCTCTTGTAGACATTCGACGGATATCCACGCGGAGTGCGCTTTGCTAAGTAAAGAGTACATGAATTGTAAGAAAATATCAAAGATAGCGTCCCGCGTGTCACGGGAGTCAACGGTTTTTCATCATTATGTTTTTGAAACGCAAAACCTTGTGCGCCGACCCCTCTGCCTTTGGGTACTTCCGACGGTCTTCGTAAGGAACGCGCTGTATCTTACTTCCGTTTTTGCCTATTCAGTCAATACAACGTGCTGACTAGACAATCCATCAAACAGCTGTTAAGATGCGGCGGCTACAATGCGACCAAGGAAGGGAGGCTCGCAAAGTGCTCTTTGACATCGCAAGGGTTGGGTGTTTCGATTGACGATAATCGTCGTTCGGGATACCCAACTCTTCAAAAAGAGGAGGGAATATGCGAGAAGGGAGACACAAATGGCGCTACCGCTGAACATTATCGCCGTGCGTCATGGTGAGTCGGAAGGGAATTTGATAAATAGCCGAGCTCGAGTCGGTGATCAGACGGTTTTTGAGATCCCCGGATTTCCAGAACGTCACGTGTCGCAGTGGCGGTTGACCGACGTAGGGCGTGAGCAAGCCCGAGCAGCCGGGGAGTGGCTCCGTCACAAAGCCATCGCCGTTGACCGCGGGTACGTCTCGTTCTACACCCGGGCCATGGAAACCGCGATGTTCCTTCCCGAGGTGCCGTGGATTGAAAGCCCGTACCTGCGAGAGCAGATGTGGGGTGACCTCACGTCGCTGGCGGATAAGGATCGGGTCGGTGAGTACCAACGCTCGCTGAAAGCGCGAGAGACACAGCCGTTTCTGTGGACACCGCCAGGTGCGGGTGCCGAATCGATGGACGAGTACTTCACCAAGACCGTCGATCGTGCTCTCGACACGCTCAGCCGTAGTTGCGGATCGATGAGCGTTGTGTTGGTCACGCATGGTGGATGGCTCTGGGGGCTTCGTCACCGCATGGAACGCCTACCTCAAGAGGAACTCATGCGCCTGAGGGCTTCGGACGATCCGCACGAGCACATTCACAAGTGCCAGATCATCCACTACACGCGATGCGATCCGTGGTCGGGGCAGGATACTGCAAAGATCCAATGGGTTCGATCTATTTGCCCATGGGATCCGTCGCTGTCGTCGCATGAGTGGAGGGAAATCAGGCGTCACATGTACTCACGGGCGGACCTCAGTCGGCTCGTCAACGCCGTTCCCCAGCTCGTGAAGTAGATGATATTCTTAGGATTTCAAGAGTAACCATACGTGATAGGAGGAGAGGACGATGTCGGAACTTAAACGTATGTATCTGCAAGATCAGGAAGCACGCCGCCGTTTGTCAACCATCGCCGACCCGACCAAGCGCATGGTCTCCATGCTTGAAGTCAGCCTTGACGATATTGGACGATTGCTCACCGTGCTGGAACTCATCGGCAAGCAGGAAATCATCTTTGGACAAGACCATCTTTGCGCCGCGGTGATTCTTCACCACTCTGGCGTTCCAGCGCTCTGCCAGATGGCACATGAGTTTGCCCTCAAGGCCGTCGCTATGGACTACCGGCCGGAAACGGACGAGTTTGACCTTAAGTGGCTGGCTGCTGCGGCGCTTGACCGGATGCTTGTCCAGACTGGCAGGCCGCAGTCTTTTGGGACACAGTACAACCCGGAAACTGACGAGCGCTACCCGGTTGACCCCAACATCACAGATGAGAACCGTCGACAGTGGAACGTCCGTCCGCTTTCAGGCGAGGGAGACAAACCACTCGTTGGTTATGGTTCGGAGTAGGAAAAGGAGGCGAGAAATGCCTAAGGTGAAGCAAACAAACGATGTTGATTCGCCGCCGCAAGGGATGATCGAAAGTCCTGTTAAGAACGGAGATACCCATCCGTCTTCGTGCACCTGGCCGCATTGGATTCGTATCGGCCTCAATGAGACGCCCGAGGAAGTCATGAGGGATTGGGGAGCGTTCTGATCATTCGGGATTGAGAAGAGTACAAACAAGCGGTGCGGTTACCAGCGATGGAACCGCACCGTCGTTTTTTTTGTGAACATCATGTTCATACAGCATTCACGTGGGATTAAAGTTCGTCTAACACACGGCCCGGTCGGTCGCGTGCAGTGGCTAATGGAGAAGTAGCGGGGCGGGAGTTTAAGAGCACACCGTTAATGTCCACAAAATTGCCCTATTTTGGGGCTGTTTTAATAGGAGAGCACGGATCCTAACGTCAGGTAAAGCGTTTAGTTTCTTGACCTGAACGTACAGAAGGTATAAGGTGGGCGCATCACTTTTGGAGGAGGAGTGCAATGGATCGTTTACAACTAGGTAACGTTTTGTGGCAGAGGGTTTTTCAGCCGCATCTCTTTCGCAAGGACGCAGAAGCGGCGCATCAGGCGACCATCGGAATGCTCGTTCGTCTGCAGGGGGCTGGATTGCTGTCGGTGCTGCGGTTTCTATACCAGAGCCCCTACGTTGAGCAACCAGGATATATTGGTCGCGTCAGGTGGCGCAACCGCGTCGGCGTAGCTGCCGGGTTTGATAAACACGGTGAAGCTGTGGCAGCACTCGACGCTATCGGCTTTGGAGCGATTGAGGTTGGGACAGTTGTTCCGCGTCCGCAGTTCGGCAATGAACGACCGCGGGTGTTCCGTTATCCTGACTGTCGCGCGATCATTAACCGATATGGGTTCAATTCGGTTGGTGCCCATGCGATGGCGGAGAACCTCGCTCGCTGTTTTGCCAGCAATCGTATTCGCGCGGTTGTCGGTGTGTCGCTCGGTAAGAACAAAGATACCCCGGACAACCGAGCCGTTGACGACTACATCGACGCTCTGTCTGTGGTTCTGCCAGTGTTGCGTCCGGGTCGCGACTACGTCAAGGTCAACATTTCTAGCCCGAACACGCCGGGCCTCAGGGATATCTTCCAGCGGCTCGATGCATTTCTCGCCGAGTTCTTCAAACGCGCATCCGACACCGCTGCAAAGCTTGGTCTTGCGTTGCCGCCGGTGTATCTCAAAATCCCACCCGACATGCTCAACTACAGTGCTTTCGAGCGGATCATGGCTGTTTCTGGGAACCTCGGCGTGGCGGCGATTGAAGCAACAAACACAACAGTGGACGCCACCATCAAACGGCAACATGGGCTTACAGAAGTCGGTGGTTTGTCAGGTGCCCCATTGAGAGAACTCGCCACCAAGTGTTTGACTCAACTCAATCAAATCAATCAACTGCCGGGGTGGCACAGGCTTGACCTTATCGGTCTTGGTGGCATTGACTCGGTTGATGCCGCGTCTGAGAAGCGAAATGCTGGGGCTGATGCCATCCAGCTCTACACTGGTCTCATCTTTGAGGGGCCAATCCTGTTGCACAATATTCTTGATGACTGGAGGAGGGAATGAGCGAGTTGTGAGGTGGTTTTCCCATTCTCGCACGCAATTTTTTCGGGCGGCCAGGTCTCCAAGATTTGGCCGCCATCTTTTTTGTGAACATGATCTGTTTACTTTTTCAATCTATGAACCCTCAGAAGGTTTTCTTTTTTTGGAATATTTAGCTATACTAATCGTGTATGAAAAATTTAGTTAATGTTCACTCCGGTTTCGGATTGCTTGGCCTCCTTATGGGGCTTGCCCTGATTGCCGCTTTTGCGTTCGGCGGTTTCTACGCGAGTAACTTCACGGGACAACGATCAACCATTGATGTTGGCCGTGAAGCGCTCAAGCGAGCTGAACAATTAGGGCGAACCGCGACTGATCTTCGTGAGCGAGCCGAAAGCGATGTCAGTGATGGTCAGGTGCGTTTAGATCTTAGCAATAAGGGGCTCGATAGTCTTCCGGCGTATGTTTTAGACATGACATACCTTGAGGAGCTTAACCTCTCTAGTAATGGGCTAACGGGTGCGTTGCCAGCGGAGATCAGAAAGCTTCGGAACTTAAGGAAGCTTGACGTTAGCCGTAATTCCATGACCGGCATTCCCGCTGAAATTAGTCAGCTCTCTAATCTTGAGGTTTTAGACTATTCTTACAATCAAATTACGGGGATGCCCTATGAGCTCGCTAATTTGAAAAAATTAAAAACTTTTAATTTAACAGGCAATAAGTTTTCCGAACAGGATTTAACCGTAATCATCAAGGATCTGCCTAATCTCCAAGTCGTTTATTGAGGCAGAGCGTAGCATCAGAATAAGGACATTGATTCTTCGTGCCAGAAAAAACGAAAGCTGGGTGACGTCCAACGCCCAGTTTTCAATTGTGCCCTCCTCGCTTCTCACTCGCGTTCTAGAATGGCATTTATGTTTGAATAGGTTCGCATGATTGCCTCGCTGCGAGTGAGCCATTTGCCTCCTACGTTCAGGGATACCCTTCTGGTATTCCAACCCCACTTTTTTCTACTGCGCAGAAGGCTGTCTAGAGTTCTGATTGCCGCTTTCAGGTTTGGAGCGACAATTGGTTCATTTTCTATTTCGCACAGTACCCATTTTGCCCCCACCCAGAAGAGTAGGCGCTCCCTCCATGTAGCGGTGGGTCTATAAAGTCTTTCGTAAGAACATAGGTAGACGCGAGCCTTGCTTTCTTCCATGGTTGGTTGGCCTCCTTTACGGCAGTATTTGACCACACTATATCGCAGTGAGCCTAAATGTCAACGTTTGAGTCATATTAAATGTTCTGTAATTAAATTCAGACTGTCCGACAATTCAATTTTTTGGAAAATGCGGTGCTAAGGTTAGGCAAAAATTTTCTGAAAAATCGCCAAAATGGCAATTCTCGGACAGTCTGGTAGCATGTTTGCCCTGCTTTCTCGGGCGACTGTTCACCTGTGGCAAGGCAGTTTCTGGTGCGTGGGTGACCCAACCATTCGAATACCACCATACTAGTATGGTGGTATAAAGAGAAAAAGAGTAAGTGTAAAATTTGTTCCCGTGTTGCACGGCTGGGGTTATGTGATCAGCAGGGGATAGAATCATGTCCCAAAGAGGCCATTAACTAGCGGTTGATTCAGCCGTTTTTAGTCTTGACTTTTTTCTGCTGCTGTGCTAGGGTCAGCAGTTCGCTTTGATTTCAAAAATAGCGAACAGCTTATTTTTTATACTCCATTTATGATTCTCTTGCCAATTCTGCTTGCTCTCCAGCTTACCAATACGCCAGTCATCGTTTCTACGAATGACTCCATTGAAGCTGATTGCGGCATCAAAATGGCTTACGGTCTTGCCGGATGTTATATTACGTCATCGGATACCATTATTTTAAATTCAAAATACGAGTGGTTGTGGCCAGAAACAATTCCTCACGAATATGCGCACCGCACCGTTATCAAAAATAATTTGCTCACTGAAATGCAATTGTATTTTGCTAACAGTGAAGACATGGCTAATCAGTTTGCTACTTATTGGAATAATCCAGAGGCATACAGTGTGCGGCGTCCGCTTGAAGCCAAATGGTTTCAGGAGCATTTTATTCAACCTCAAATAGAGTGATAAATAAGATACCGCCCGAGACAGTTAAGTTGCAACTGTCTCGGGCGGTTATGCTTATACCATTGAGGTTGGAGTCCCCCTTAGACCAAACTATGGCGAGGCTGGAAGTTTTTGATTGACTCAACGAATTCAAGCAGCTTGGTGCCTACGAGTACCGCGTTCGCACCGGGTTTGATGTCCTGAATGGTCGTGAGGTTGCTCGCTTGGCAGAGCCAGCCGGGGAAGACCGAGCGCGCTTGAGCGAACGTCTCCGACTTTCGGTTGTCCGTCTGGTAGAGCAGGTGGAGGTTGCGGCTGTTCCACACGGCCAGAGTAGTTGGTGGCAACTCGCGCAGTTCGGCAACGGTGTGTGGCTCAATAAGACAGTGTTGGGGCTGGATGGCAGGGACACGTCCAACGACAAGGACGTAGTCAGCTCCTGCATAAAAGGCCTCGGCAACCAAGTCGTCTGTGGCATGGATGCCTTTTGCCAAGATGAGCTTTCTCGTCATGCCGCGGGCTCGCGCGACAAGCTCTATTGATCCACCCCAGCGCGGGTCGGTATGGATTGAAATCATGTCGCCGTGCTTGTTGGCGATGGCGAACAGATCATCCCAGCTTCGTTCTGACTTCCAGCCGGACGGCGACTCGGTCTTCACCTCTGCGATCAAAATCACATTTCCAATCATGGCCCTTCCCTCCTTTTGTCTGATTTGTCTTTCTTTGAGATGGACGCCCGGAGCATCAAGCTTGGTCATTGGTATCCCGGGCGTCCGTCTCAAAATAATTGTCAACGAGTGCTTTATCTTATTCCGTATTTGCCATTCTGTCAATTATGTTCCGTAGCTTGAACATTACCCGGTAAGGACGTTAAGGCTTGTCCTGTCGCCATCCTCCACCTTAGTTCGCCATGGCGAACTAAGGTGGCGATTAAGTGATTGGCCACTATTCTTTTGGAGTGTTTTTCTCAAGGTTGTGGGGCTTCTTGTTCTGTTCTATAATAACCTCATTATTAAGCCCCGTTTAACGGGTCATATTTATACATTATATGTTTAACAAAAAATTAGTTTTAATTGTAAGTATAGTGCTGGCGATCGCGCTAGTCATAGGAGCGGCTAAATTTTGGCCTTCCTTAAATAAAAGAGACGTGGGCAAGATGGATACTTCTAAAACCATAACTTTTGTTGCTGACCAGGCGCTGGCTGGCGGTTATACAGTACCTAGCGACACTAAGCTAGTTATTAAGAACGGAGCCGCCGTGACTGTTGATGGTGATTTTTTGGTTCAGGGTTCTTTGGTTTGCGAGAATGGTCCGCTGAATTTAATCGTCAAGGGCACTTTCAGCGCGGAAGATCTTGTGGAATGTAATCGCCCAAAGGAGCTTGCTAGTGGAGATAACGGTAGCGGCATAGCCATAGTGGCAGAATCGTTTAACGTCAGTGAGGATGCGATTATTATTTCCAATAGCCACGTGCAGATGGTAACAGACGCGTCGTACCTTGCAAAAACATCGGAGGATTTTGAAAAATTATATGAAGCCATAGAAAAAGATCGCACGGGCAAATTCCGTCTTGGGCCACTGACCCCGCTTGAGGAAATTCCTGAAAACACACCCGGCCGACCCATTTCAAAGTTACCATTAACAACAGTCGCGTCATCGTCTAGGCAGTCAGCAGAGAGTCAGAATAGCTTACTCGGTAACATTAGCAATTTAATATTACCAATAGCACGGGCTCAAGCGCCAGCTCCAGCCACGGATATTTCTGGCGCGCCTGTGCCCAATACAACTAAAATTGGCGGCACCTGGGTGGTCGGCAATCCGGCGCAACCTCCGCCTCGCGATCTCAAGGTGCCAACTCCGCCCAAAGGAGTTAAGCGCATTATTTTGAACTTCAATTTTGGCCAAAATGGCGTTACCATAAATAATTTTGATCTGACTGGTCCGGACGGCCGCCCGGGAACTGATGATGTTAATCAGGGATGCAATGCTCGCGGCGGTCGCGGCGAAGACGCCATGCGGATGAATGTCAATGCCGCCAATATCACTATTAATAATTTCACTTTGCGTTTAGGCAATGGCGGCGATGGCGGCACAGCCGAAACAACTCAAGATTGCGAACATGGCCGGGCCACTGGCGGCGATGGCGGACACGGCGGAAACTTTAAGATGGTGGCCGGAGATAAGTTTGATATTGTAGGCTCCTTTGATATTTATCCGGGGAAAGGCGGCAACGGCGGCAAAGCTATTGCTCATGGCAGGACTGGTGAGAATGGCTGCCCGGGCAGAAACGGCGGCGATGCCACAGCCACTGGCGGTCGAGGAGGCGACAACAAAAAACTGCTCGTTATTTCCGGTACGGTGAATGGACGTGACAACATCACCATTCACGAAATGGTTGCTGGCAAGGGCGCTGATGCTGATGCCACTGGCGGCAATGGCGGTGACGGCACTGGGCCAAAATGTAATGGCGGCAATGGAGGCAAGTCCACAGCAACCGGTGGCAAGGGCGGTGATGCCAGTTGCAGTAAATTCTCCTGCACTGGCGGCAACGGCGGCAATCCAGCCGCGCGGCCAGGCAACGGTGGCAAGGGCGGTACTGGGACTGCGGTGAAGCCGGGCGGCAATGGTGGCAAGGGAGGCAATGCTTCGGCCACGGCCGGCAAGGCCGGCACAGGCAAAACCGCAAATGGAGAGCCGGGTAATGTGATTATTGAAAAAGGAGGTAATGGCGGTAATGGCGGAGATGGTTGCGGTCCGGGCAAGGGCGGCAAAGGTGGTTCTGGTAAGCCCGACGGCGAGGCTGGCGCTGATGGCAAGAATTTGTGCATAGTTGTCCGAGAGGAAGGCACAAGCGTTGCGCCGCCACCAGATGAGGAAGAACCGGAGACTACACCTACACCTGATCCGGAATTTGCCGTGACACAGTCAAACTTCTCGTTTGTTCATAACATCGGCAGTACGTCTTGCCCGCAATCAATCGGCACCTTCCGCGTGACCGGCACAAACGTGCCCTCTGGTGCGCGCTGGGAAGCGAGCGCGCCGCCAAGCGAGAGCTGGTTAAACTCAACTCCTTCCGGCAATGTCAATGATGACGGCGGCCAGCTCTCCTTTACTTGTCAGCTTCAGGAATATGTTACCCAAGCGTTATCTACGGCGGCGACAGTCAGCGTTAAAGACACAAGCGGCCAAGTGCTTAAACAATTCACCCTCAACATCAAAGGACAAATCAACGCCAGATAATTGAAGCTCTGCGTAGCAGAGCTGCGCGGTATCAAGCGGGATTCTTCCGTAGCCCTCATGCTACGTAGCGAATCTACTTCGCAGAGCAGTGGAATATCCTCCTTCGTCCCGCTCGGCGGGACTTCGGAAGGGTTATTCTCCTCGCCTTCATCCCCACAATCCAGCCTTCGTACCGCCTGGCGGGACTTCAGTGGAATAGGCCAAGCTGCGGGGTATTCGGCGAAGGAGAATAAAAAGATGTTATGAAGACGCGAGGGGCTTAAGGCTCCTCGCGTTGTTCCGGTTGCAGCACATCGCTTGACAGAGGCTATGGCCTATGCTACAAAGGCACAAGGTACATTGATCTTTGACAATCAACATAAGGTGAGTGCTTAGAATGTAGCATAGAATTTTTGTCATCTGTGGGCTAAACACTCGCCTTATGTTCGAGATTTCAAGGTGTGTCTCCAGCCGGGGAGGATCTGGCACAAAAAACATTCAAGGAGAAAAGGAGGGCAGGTCGTATGTTGAGATTAGTGGCAAACACCGAGGAGGCCACCAGTGCGAGCATCCCCATGCGCTGGTGTATAGGAAGGGACACGTTGGCACTGTTACAGGCAAAAGGAGCGCTCAATCCCCATCTGCTTCTGGTCGTAGCCAACAAGCACTACGAGGTCGCTCGGCGGCTCGTTCCAATTGATCAGATGATGGAATACATTGACTTCCAGAAACCAGGCAAGCACAAGGTCCTCGCTACGATCGTGTGGAACTCGCAAGGGAATGCCAGGGTTCTCAAGAAGCGTATCTTTGGCGGTAGGGCCATCGATATCAATGGGCAGATGCATCACTTCACGAAGATGAGCGTGCTCGACGACGAGGGAGATCTCGACATCCTGGACGACCGTCGGTATAACCCAGCCAACGAGTTCGCCATCTGTGCTCTCGACGAGGGGGCGCAGATCGAGGTCAATGTTGCCGAGGGGTTCTTCGCGGCACCGCCATCGAAGGTTGAGCAGTTCTGGGTGAACTTCTGGTTTGAGCGTCCGCCGCGCGACCAGTGCCAGTTCCGTCGGCGTCGGATGCTCGCCTACATCGTTCAACCGCCGGTCGTCCTGCTCTATATGCTGGCCAAAACGATGGTGCGGTTTGTCGTTGCTCTGTTCCTGCTGCTGTACGGCAAGCGCGGGGTGAACCTGCGGCCGCTCATTCACCCCTGGGTGCTCTGCAACAACGATATCTGGTGGACTGGACGAAACAAGGGATCCATCTTTACCAGAAAGAAGAGTGGGAGGGATCAGGAACTTATCTTGACTCTCTTCATCCCGATTATTCATGTGGTTGTGGTAACCGCCGCGTACGTCGCTACGTACTTCCAGCATCATCTGTCGTTCTGGCAGGTCGTGGGGTTGGGGGAAGGTATTGTCATAACAGTCGTCGCTTTACTTTACCTTTTCGGTGCCGTGGTCTGGTTGGTCAATACCGTCGGCGATACTATCCCAGGAACTGCTGCGAATCTCGCGTCGCTCGCGACTCTTCTGCTTGTGGTGTTCATCATCGTTTCGCTGGCCATTGATCATCCACTGTTTGCGGCCATGATCTTGGCCATCGTCGGAGTGTCGTGGCTTGCCAGTCGGCTCGCGACGATAGAAACACGTAAACTCAAAGCGTTGCCAGAGGACGAGAGAAAACGAATCCTGCTTGAGCGCGAGTACGTCAATTATCAGCCCGTCGCCTGCAATGGTCCTATGGTGGCCAGGTACAGCGCCCTGCCGAAGGAACGACGGACGGTTTATCTGTTCTACCGCGATCTCAAGGCCAAAGTCTGCAAGCAGTTCGCGGCCTGACAAGGAGGCAAAAATTCCATAGAAGGGCGACACTAATGACGGTGCCGCCCTTTTTCGTTTCCGTTGCCTCTCCAGCTGCATGGCGTTGGCATTTTATTGTCAGCTAAGTGATCTTGGTTGTCCATATTAGATTAAAGAATCGGTTTTGTGCTATACTAGTAACATGATTCAAGGGCACTTAAAGATTGCCCGACATCGCATTCTTGTGACCGGGAGGGTCAAAGGGGTTGGTTTTCGTTATCATGTTTTGAAACTTGCGGGAAAATGTCATTTGGGCGGCTTTGTGGCGAACTACCCCGAGGGCGTGCAAATTGAGATTGAAGGAACAGATGACAACCTTGATTTATTTTTAAAGTCCCTTCGCTCTAATCCACCGTTATTTTCAAAAATCACAGATCTTAGAGTTAGTCCGGTATCATTATGCGGTGACAAAAAATTTCAGGTGATGCCCAACTTGGAATCATCAACACCTTGACCATAAGCGCGTTAAATTGCTAGACTCGTTAGAGTCTTGTTTTTTATGGCAATTCTGCTATCATTGGAGGAAATCCCGTAATGGGTATTTTTTGATTTTAAAAATTATCTGAAATTACTACTTAAAAAAATTGCTACAAAATTAACGCGGTTTTTTGGATTTTTGAGGAAACCCATGTTATTTGTTTGGAAAATTATTTTATTTGTGCTGCAGTGGATTGGCTGGCTTGTTTTGACCGTATGGTCGATTTTCCTTTGGTTGTGGCAGAAGTTACGCGGCACATTTCAAACCACCCGCGGCCGGGTGCGCTGGGCTCTTGTCAGTGTGATTATTTTGGCCTTGCTGTCCGGCTTATCGGTTTATCCTAATTATTACAATCAGTTAGCCTCGGCGGCTAACGGTCAAATAAGCCGTCTTAGCGACTGGCCGGCGCCGTCATATTTGAATTGGCTTAAACCCGTCTCACGATTGCGCCTGCCAGAGTATCCGGAAAAGCCTTTTAGGCTTGGACTTGATTTGGTGGGCGGCACACAGTTGCTTTATGATGCTGATACCTCAAAAATTCCGTTAAGCGATCGTGTTTCGGCCCTTGAAGGAGTGCGGGACGTTATTGAAAGAAGGGTGAATGCCTTTGGGGTGGCCGAGCCGTTGGTGCAAACAGATAAGACGGGCGACCAGTGGCGGGTTTTAGTTGAACTGGCCGGCGTCAAAGACGTCAATGAAGCTATTAAACAGATAGGTGAGACGCCGCTTTTAGAATTTAAGGAACAAAATGAAGCTCCGACAGTGTCCGTATTGACTGATGAGCAAAAGAAAGAAATTGTCGAGAGTGAAAAGAAGGCAAAAAAGACGGCTGAAGATTTATTGAAGCGTCTTAATCGCGGCGAAGATTTTGCCGAATTAGCTAAGACCTATTCTGAAGACCCCGGCTCAAAAGATGCGGGAGGCGATCTTGGTTGGGCTAAGAAAGGAATGTTTGTTCCAGAGTTTGATCGGGCGCTATTTGAAGAATTAAAAGTAGGGGAGCGCGCGAAGCAGCCGGTCAGGACGCAATTTGGCTACCATATTATTGAAAAGCTGGAGGAGCGTCAAGACGATAAGGGTGAACTGGAGATTCAGGCGCGTCATATTTTAATCGCCGCTAAATCAGAGCGCGATTTTCAGCCGCCGCAAAATCCGGAAGATCAATGGAAAAACACGGCTCTTTCCGGCAAACAGCTGAAGCGGGCGAGCGTGGTGTTTGACGAGCAGACACAACAGCCGCAAGTGTCATTGGAATTTAACGACGAGGGGTCAAAGTTATTTGAGGAAATTACCAGTCGCAATGTTGACAAGATGGTAGGCATCTTTCTGGACAAACAGCCGATTAGTTTGCCCAAAGTTCAGCAGGCCATAACCGGCGGTCGAGCGGTGATTACTGGAACATTTACTGTGCAAGAAGCTAAACTTTTGGCCCAGCGCCTAAACGCCGGCGCCTTGCCCGTGCCTATTAATTTGGTCAGTCAGCAGACGGTCGGCGCTTCATTGGGCGAGATTGCTATTCAACGCAGTTTGCGGGCCGGTCTTTATGGATTCTTACTTGTCGCGATATTTATGATTCTTTATTACCGTCTGCCGGGTATAATTGCCGTGGTAGCTCTTTTAATGTACGCGGCGTTTGTTTTGGCTATCTTTAAGCTTTGGCCGGTCACTTTGACTCTAGCCGGCATTGCTGGATTCATTTTATCATTGGGCATGGCGGTGGACGCTAATATCCTGATATTTGAGCGTTTAAAAGAAGAGTTGCGTCTTGGAAAATCTTTGCCGCAAGCTATGCAGGCGGGTTTTGAGCGCGCCTGGACGTCAATTCGTGATTCCAATGTTTCTTCTCTTATTACTTGCGTTATTTTGTCGTGGTTTGGCACAAGCGTTGTCAAAGGTTTTGCTTTAACGCTGGCTATCGGCATTGTCGTCAGTATGTTCTCGGCCATTACTGTCACGCGAACTTTCTTACGAGTGATTATTCGCGAGCGACAGCAATCTAGATTGTGGCTGTATGGGGTTAGGCGTAAGTCGATTTTAGTATAGAGAATATAGAATATGGAATATAGCAACGAGAGACAGTACAACATCATCGGTTACCGCAAGCTATGGTTTTTCATTTCCGGAACGTTGATAGCGATTAGTGTCGCTGTTGTGGCTTTGTGGGGGTTAAAATTAGGCATTGATTTTACTGGCGGGTCATTGGTGGAGATTGAATTCAAAGATAATCGTCCTGTTGTTAAAGATGTTGAGTCAGCAGTTCCGGAACAGCTTGGCAAGGCTAATATTGCGCCGCTCGGTGACAGGGGCATGGCTTTGCGTTTGCGCTCTCTAAGCGAAGATGAGCACCAACAGTTACTCGCCTCATTAAAAGAAAAGCTGGGGAAAGACAAGGACGATGATTATCTGAATGAGAGTCGATTTACCTCCATTGGTCCGACAATTGGCGCTGAGCTTCAGCAGAAAGCGGTGTGGGCTATAGCCATAGTGCTTCTGGCCATCATTCTCTACATTGCTTGGGCTTTTCGCAAAGTATCTCGTCCGGTGCCTTCATGGCAGTATGGCGTGGCGGCCGTTATGGCTTTGTTTCACGATGTCTTTATTCCAGTTGGCATATTTGCCGCTCTGGGGCATTTTATGGGCGTAGAAATAGACACACTTTTTATTACCGCTTTATTGACCGTGCTTGGATTTTCCGTGCACGATACAATAGTTGTGTTTGACCGCATTCGCGAGAATTTATTAAAACCAGCCGAGCAGTTCGCGATCGTGGTGAATAAAAGTGTCAACGAAACGCTGGCCAGATCAATCAATACTTCCTTAGCCACATTATTGGTGCTTATAACGACTTTAATATTCGGCGGTGAAACAATAAGATATTTCGTTTTGACTTTAATACTCGGAATTATATTCGGCACTTATAGCTCCATTTTTATTGCCTCGCCCCTTTTGGTAAGCGCCAATCGGTGGACGCAGAAACGGCGGGAAGCGAAAGAGAGATAGAAATTTAGTATTTATTTTCTGCCTTTGTTTAATAAAACTCATTTGTACTCACTGCAGCAAGCTGCGAGGTATCTTTATTTTTATTCTTCCGAAGCCCTGCACCCTGCTTCGCCAAGGCTTCGCAGGGTTCTCCTTTTGCCTTGCCTACTCCGCCGAAGGCCGCCCTGGACGGACGAAGACCGAGCATCCCCGCGGCAAGCCACAGGGTATTCGGCGAAGGAGAATAAAATCGGATTGGTAGCTAACCTAATTTTTAGGTTGATCCTCGTGCCTGCCCTGGGCTTTTTGGCAGCCTTGGCATTTAATACTTTCTTTATTGTGGTTGCTGTTGAAGCGGCTGGTCCAACATTGGCGCCTAGAATTATTTCTACCGACACTGTTTGGACCAAGGCCAATAGCCCCTATATTGTGCCAACCGCTTACGGTGGTACGGATATTTTTGCCACCCTTACTATTGAGCCCGGCGTGATGGTCAAATTTCAGCCGACGCAGTCCAGTGGCCCAATAGCTGGATTGTCCGTTGTTTTGGGCGGCACTTTGGTTGCTGAAGGCACGGAAACAGAGCCTATTATTTTTACTTCCTTGCTTGATGACACAGCCGGCGGCGATACCAATGGCGACGGTTCAAGCACCGAAGCATCGCCTGGAGACTGGGGATTAATTGGAGCTTACGCTAGCACGATGCGATTAAAACATACAATTGTGGGATACGGTGGAGATATGTTTGAAGGTGTCCCAGTGCCGGTGTCAATACGCAGAAAAGTTGCGCCATCGCGATTATCGCCCTCTGTCGTAACATTGGCGAGCATTGGTCAAAATACGCCGTCTGTGCGTTTGGCCGGCAGTGCTCGTGATCCTAGTATGTTGGAAATTTATTCCGGCAATTTGACGATTGAGTATTCAACCTTGCACCATAGTGCTGGTTTTGGTCTTTTTGTGATTAGTGACACCGCGCCGACGATTGTGAATAACATCATTAGAGACAATGCTGATGGACTGGCTTTTGACAGCGAAGTGCCGGTGGTGTTAAGCGGCAATCGTTTTGAAGGGAACGCGCAGTATGGTCTTATGAATTTTGGTTATTTCGTTGTTGACGCGCGCGAGAATTGGTGGGGGCATAATTCCGGGCCGCGCGTAGCTTCTAACCCCGAAGGAGTAGGGGAGCGTATTAGCGGCAATGTTTTGTATGATCCTTGGATCGGCAAGGTCGTGAATCATCCGCCTGAATTAAGCTATCCGTCAGAGGCCGGTTATTATTATGACGGTGTTGATCCGGCGATTAGTTTTATGAACGCTTCGCCGGTTTTTAAGGTGGTCTATACTGATGCTGACGGTGACGCTCCTTTATGGATTAGAGTGGAGGTTGACGGCGTGTCTTATCCAATGAGCGCGGCCAGCGGCGAAGATGGAGATTACGCCAATGGTGAAACGTTCATCTTTACTCCCTCGTTGAGTACTTTTAGCAAGGGCTACCATTATTTTCATTTTGCGGTGAGCGATACCACTACCACTGCTCTTCTGCCGGCGGATTCGCAATCATTTTTTGAAGTGCGCAACGTGCCGGTTATTTTAGTGCCTGGGATTTTGGGCACGGAAATGAAAAAGGGCGAGGATACTTTGTGGTTGAATCTGGGGCGTTTATTAACCGATATTGGTGACGAATTTATGGATCCTTTGGCCATGAATGAAGATGGTACGCCAGCTGATGCGGGCGTGGCAATAGGAGACGTTATTAGAAAGGTTTCGGTTGTTGATGTTTCACTTTATGATTATTTTGGCGGCTTGATTGATGAGTTGCAATTAAATGGGTATTCGGAGGGCACGGACCTGTTTGTTTTTCCTTATGATTGGCGGCTTGATATTCAGGGGAATAGCGTGAGGTTGAAAGAAAAGATTGACACAGTGCTTAGCCAAACGTTCAGCGACAAGGTGAATATCATGGCCCACAGTATGGGCGGGTTGGTAGCAAAGCAATACATTCTTGATAATCAGCATTCCAAAATTGATAAGTTAATTTTTGTGGGTACGCCGCACCTTGGCGCGCCTAAGGCTTTTAAGGCGTTGATGTTTGGTGATACGTTCGATATTCCAAAATTCGTCGATCAATTAGAAATAAAGAAAATCGTTTATAACATGTTTTCCGTTTACCAGCTTCTGCCAAGTCAGGCGTATTTTGACATAGCCAATGGATATTATTTTGACGCTACCAGTGCTGACCCTGATGATTATAAGCTGTTGGATTTTTCTGAAACAATGGCGCTATTGGCCAAAGATTATAATTTCAACGGCCTAATGGCAGCTCTGCGCCTTCATTCTTATGCGTTGGATAATTTAGACTTAACCAATACTGGCATTGCCAGCTATAACGTTTCCGGTTGCAATACAGCATCAATCTCAATGATCGTAAGGCGTAATATGGAAATTAATTTAGGCGAAGATCTTGATACCGAATATCTTCTTTATCTCAGCGAGGGTGATGGCACAGTGCCGCTCAATAGTTCTGAAGCTGTAAATATTCCAGCGGATAGACGTTTTTATTTAAGAGGCGCGGAGCATAGTAGAATGCCGAGCCAGCCAAGTATTCGTCAGTTTATTAATCAAATTTTGAATTATCCAACCAATTTTTCATCTTTGCCCGATGGTGTTATTGCGGATAGCAGCCAATGTAAGCTGGAAGGAAAACTTGTTTCTGTGCACAGCCCGGTAGAATTGCATATTTATGACGACCAAGGTAATCACGTTGGGCCAAACTACGACGATTCCATTGATGAAAATATTCCGGGTGTGGTCTATGAAGTATTGGATGACAATAAATTTGCTTTTTTGCCGAAAGACGAAAATCAGAATTACACAGTCAAACTGAATGCTACTGACGTTGGCGCGTTTAATATGCGCATTATGACCATTGATGACAGCCAGAACACAGAGACTGTGTATTATAATCAGGTGCCCATTGCCGCTAGCAGTTACGGGGAAATGCTTATTTCTGGCACGAGCGTGGACGATTATTTATCATTTGACCCTGATGGCGATGGAGAGCTTGAGGATATTCCAGCAAGCGCCGTGCTTGATTCCAGTCAGAGCCAAGATTTGGCGCCGCCGTCAACCACTATGGAAATATCAGGAACGGCTGGCAATAATGAGTGGTATCGTTCGGCTCTGGAAGTTTTCTTGTTCGCTTTGGATGATAATGCCGGCGTGCTCAAAACAGAATACAGTTTAGATAATGGAGCAACTTGGCAAACCTACACCGCGCCGTTTACTATTGAAGAAGAGGGGAGAATGTTAGTTCTTTATCGCTCCATTGATAGAGCCGGTAATTATGAAGCAATTCAGTCAAGAGAAATTTTTATAGATTTTACCTCTCCAGAAGCGCGAATTACTTTTAATCCTGACGATCTGGATATCAATATTATCGGTTTGGACAATCTATCGGCAGTTACGGTTTCTGAATATGATAATGTAGCTATTTTGGCTGATGAGGCTGGTAATACGACCACCCTTGAATTTGAGGAAAAAGACAGGCGAAAATTATTGGGTGCAACTTTAGTTAGTATCAAGTATAATGGAATAGAGGTGCTTCAGGACAAAAACAACTGGTTGCGTTATCATTGGGAATATAACGAGAAAAAGGGACTCAAAGAATTAACGCAGGCGATCACAGTTAAAGATGATTTTAAGGTTTTAGCTATTTACCATGCCAAACATAATATAACCAGCGTTATGATTAAAGAAAATGATGAAAAAACAAAAAATTATTATCCGGGCTTAGTTTTAATTTGGGCAAAAACCCATAATGGAGAAATTATTTATGAACTTCATTAATATTAGTAAAATCTTTTTAAAGTTCATTAGTTTTGTTTTAATTAGTGTCGTTAGTACTATATTGTTAATTATTGTAAGCGAAAAAACTTCATTTTCTCGTATCAATTTGCTCCCCCTGGGCGGGCCGTCATGGGCATTATGGACTTATCCGATTTATTTATTATTTGGATTGTCATTTTCACATTTTATTTTTGGTCTTCCCAAAAGATATTTCACTTTCTTGTTGACAATTTGGGCTATAATTTTTATAGTTTATTATATAGTTTTTAATGGTTCAGTGTTTGAAAATCCTATTCCTTTTGGTATTTCTGCGTATTAGATAGATTTATAAAGTTAGTTAAATAATTTATATGAAGACACCAAAAGAAGGACATTTTTATTCACAGTATCATAACGATGCCAGGCGGTTTGCGGACGAACTTTCCGATATGCGCCAGAGAATTGACCTTATCGCAACATCAATCACCAATTTAAGTCGGGAGATGAGGGAGCTCAAGAAAGTTCCTCATTCGCAGGAGTTGATGGACGGCAAGATAGCCACGATGCGGGAATTGTTGGCAGAACTTGAGGAATTGCAGAAAAGCGATGAGGTTCAACAAGGATTGATTCAGGAACTTAATGAGTTGCACAAAAGAGGCATCGCGGCAATAGTGAACCTTGATACGTATAAGGGGAAAGAGAGTTAGCTTTTAAACGACCCAATAAGTCAAATACCTCCCTTATAATTATAAATATTTGGGAGTTGATTTTTTAATAGTTTTTGCTAAAATTGACGAAACATAAGAAGGCACGTACTTTCATTAGCAAGGAGGGGATTATGGTGGCCGAAGATCTGATGCGCGTGTTCGTGTGTTTGAAAGTTGATCTGTATCATCCCACGTCTAAGGCGCAGCTCGTTTTTGTTCACAAAGGATGCCCATCTGGCTATCCAAGCGAGGTGGATTGCATAAGGCAGCGGCACTGGCTTGGTTGGTTAGTAGTCATAGTGCAATGCCGCCGGTGCGGAAGGGGGGAGCGCTTCCGATCGGGTCGAGAATGGCGGGACGTAGAAAGGGCGCTGCTGCAAGTGCTTGGTGGTTTGCGGGAGATAAGGGTAGGGCAGGTGCTATTTCTTTGGAAAAAGACGGAATTTGTTTCTCTGCCCGGGAGGCCAAAGGATAGCGTATGCTTTCCCGATATGCCAGCGCCGGCAAATGAAGTCGGGTCTCCAGTCATTCGTACGCGCAAACTGTATCTTGTTCAGGGCAAAGGTCCGCCAAGGTTCAACGCCTAAGCCTAAGGCGTGTTAAGAATAGAGCCGAGAAGACGGAAGCGTCTCTCGGCTCTTTGTATTTCGCGTTGTCCTTGTCCGTTGCTCACTGCATGAAGCAAGTAGAGCAGAATCCACTGCATTCATCGGCCTTCAGCGCCGCGTACATCCCTAGCTCGCTCAAGTACGCCAAGCTGTCGGCCGCGATGAAGTCGCGAATCGTTTCAGTGCTTTTATTAGACGCGATTAGCTCATTGCTATTCGGCGTATTTCCGTGATAGCAGCCGCATTTTGTTGGCGGCGAGCCTATGCGCATATGCACTGCCTTCGCTCCGGCGGCGCGCAGCATGGTGACGATCTTGCGGCTGGTTGTGCCGCGCACGATTGAATCATCCACGACGACCACGCTCTTGCCCGCGAGCACCTCCCGCTGCGCGTTGAGTTTCACTTTCGCGCCAAAGTGGCGAATGGCGTCGTGTGGCTCAATAAGCGTACGCCAGACATAATGGTTGCGAACGAGCCCAAATTCAAGTGGCAACCCGGACTGCTCCGCGTATCCCAACGCCGCGGGCACGCCAGAGTCAGGAACCGGCACGACAATGTCTGCATCAACCGGATGCTCTCGTGCCAACTGCCGACCGAATTCCTTGCGCACCTGATAGACATTGCGTCCATACACAATGCTGTCGGGCCTGGCAAAGTAGACGTACTCAAAGATACAGCGCGTGGAGGGATGGGCAGAAACGACGTAAAAACTTTGGAGTCCGTCTTTTGTCACCACCAGCACCTCGCCCGGCTCAATCTCGCGCACGTATTCGGCACCGACAAGATCAAGAGCGCAAGTTTCTGACGCCACGATAGTCGCCTCGTGCATTCGGCCGAGTACCAGCGGTCGGAAGCCGTGTGGATCGCGGGTGGCGATCATAGACGTACGGTTCAGGAACAATAGCGAGTATGCTCCGCGCACAACCGACAAAGCGTGCTTTACCTGGTCTACTATTCCGCCTCGGTAGCCGGCCATTAGATGGGCGAGGATTTCCGTATCTGTGCGTGACTGGAAAATCGCGCCCTTCTCACCATATTGCCTTCGTAGCTCACTAGCGTTGGTGAAGTTGCCACTATGAGCTATGGCCAATCCATCTTCTCCAAGTTCAAATACCAGTGGCTGCATGTTTTGGGCAAGCTCATGGCTTGAATTTGAGTTGTGGCCAATGGCGCTCGCCCCTTTCAGCTGTTGAATGATCTCACGATCAAAAACATCGGAGACCAATCCAAGTCCGCGGTGCCACGGCATACGCTGACCGTCAGAAGCAACTATTCCTGCGCCCATTTGTCCCCTGTGTTGAAGAGCATATAGGCCGAGATACACGAGATTAGCCGCTTCGGGATGGCCATAGACGCCCACTAGTCCAGACATTTCCCCTCCTCCCGTCTGCTAAAGCGTTGTGGTTACGTATGTACTTGTTAAGGACGCCGCTATCTTAACTTTTTTGTCCATATAAATCAACAGCGATATTTTAGAAACACAGTTTTTTGAATTTGTTACAGTTTATGGATCGTGGTAAACTAAAAATCTATGAAGAAAAGACTCATTGTTGCATATGCTATTTTGGGGTTAGTCATATTGGTTGTTTTGGCCGTAGTCATTAGTTTTAAAATTTTTGATTGGCCCCGGAGTAAACCGGTTGTTTCCGACAAGGTACCAATTTTATCTGAATCTCCCGGCCGTGTCATTTATACGACCGATACATCGCTAAACAAAGAGCCTTTTGAAAAAGAGTGCCGTAATCGTGGTGGAGTTTTTAATCCTTGCGGCCGGAGCTGCCCATCCGCGGCTGAAGTTTGCATTGAGGTTTGCGCTTATACTTGCGAACTTAGCGGCGTTAAAATTATTAGTTTGCCGGATCAGTGCTATAATGAACCGCAGTTTGAAAAATATGCTGTGTCGGAAATATATGAGGGAAAAATGGCAACCGTAGATTTTTCTTCTTATCCCGAAGCTAGTCAGTTTCGTACGATTATTCGCGCAACAGCAGCCAAGGGAGCTAATTTTGCCGGTCATTATTCCATTGTTGAGTGGGGCTGTGGAACATCATGCCAAGATCATGCTATTGTGGATGTGCAAAGCGGGAAAATTATTCATTATAGCTTGCCATCGTTTTACGGATTAGAGTATAAGCTTGATAGCTCTCTTTTGGTTGTCAATCCAGCCGCTAATTTACCCGAAGATTCAGAGCAGACAATCACTTCGGATTATTATGTTTTAAGTGATAATGCGTTAAATTTTGTTTGTCGTTTGCCCGGCGTTTCAGCGCCAGCTCCATTATGAAAATATCAGCTAAACTTCCGCAATTTGGCAACGAAACGGTTTTATTGATAGCCGCCGGCCAGCTCGGCACCGCTTTTTATCTTGTCAGTAACGGCGAACTGACAAAGGTCGCTTCTTTTGAGTTGGCTAAGCCCAAGTATTCTGATCATGAAGGAAAATTTTTTCGTCGTGGACGGGGCAAGATTTTTGCGGCTGGCGCTGTTTACGAATTTGACAAACAAGGAATGATTAAAGAGTTTTTGCGTGAATTAGAGGGACAGATAAAGACATTGATGTCAAAATATAAAGTTACGGCCTCATATCTTTATGCCCCGGCTCATTTGATGAGGCAGATTAAGGCAAGGATAGCCAAAATTTTAGGTGATAGTTATAGAATGTCGTTTCGCGGCAATTACCACAACAGCCATCCTTTTGAACTTTTAGAGATGATTGGGGCGAGGAAGGCGAGGCGCGCTATTCGTCGGAGCGTTGCGCCAACGAATCGCGAAGTAATCAAAATTTTGCGAAGGGGATGACGCACGTCGTGAGCTCACGCGCATGAATCTAAAAACAATAAAAGCGATTGAAGATTTCTTATTAGTCAAAAGTGACAAGATTCAGAAGGCATCATTAGCGTTTGTATTTGGGTCATTAAGTTTAGAGTCATCTAAATATGTCGCCGCGTTGTTTAAGAGTGGTTATTGTTCATACGTTTTAGTTTCCGGTGGCAAACATCTGGAACTTCAAGGAAAGACAGAGGCCGCATATCATCAGCGCTATTTAATTAAATCGGGTGTGCCGGAGAATAGAATCATACTTGAATCGCGCGCACGTAATACCTTGGAAAATGTTATATTCTCAAGAAAAGTTATTCTTCGCTATTTCCACAGGATCCCCGCCAAAATTATTGTTATAGGTCAACCATTTCATGGCCGCAGAATACTAATGACATTGAGAAAAAATTTATCCGCCAGGACCAAATACATAGTGCAATTAGTCCCAACCAAAAGTCATAGGGTTAACAATTGGTGGCACGATAAAAAATTACGAGCACACGTGATTGATGAGATTAGAAAAATAGGCGAGTATGCGCAAAGAGGGCATTTAACATGGCGGTAATTGGTTGATATAATTATTATTACAGATGAAAAATTACGCTAAAGTTGGGAACAGAAAAGGCAAGCCGGCTTATCGCACGCCGTCAGGTTATCGTTATAGACAACATCTTAAAACAGCGAAAATTAAATCTGCCAAGATTGAGTGATACTATGACGCGAAAATTATCCATAGTTATCGTGATTATTATTTTGGCAATTGCTGCCATTGCTTCGTTGGTTTTGATTTTAAGGAGCTGTGAAGATGACTGGTGTTTTGTTTTTGAATGGCAAAAGGTCAGAGCGACCAACAGTTTTGGGGAGTGCGCGGCGCGCAGTTTTCCGGTTGAGGAATCTTATCCACGGCGCTGTCGAGCTGGTGGCAAGGTGTTTATTGAAGGCATAGTACCAATGACGCCAAGTGAAGTCAATATTCAGGTGACAGAACCCAAGCCAAATCAAGAGATAGGATTGCCGCTTGTCATTCGCGGACAGGCGCGTGTGTTTGAGAATGTTTTTAATTACCGTCTTCGTGACGCCGATGGAACAGTGTTGATTGAAGGTTATAGTATGGCTTTGAGTCCAGACATCGGACTTTTTGGGCCGTTTAATATCGTGGTCAATTATCCAGAGCCGAAAGAGAAAAATGGTACGGTAGAAGTTTTTAACTATTCAGCCAAAGACGGTTCAGAAGAAAATAAAGTAAGTATTCCCGTGCGTTTCGCGTCGGTGGAGTCTGCGAACGTGAAAGTATTTTTCAGTAACAGCGCCAAAGATCCATCGGCCATGGATTGCGCTAAAACTTATTCAGTAGAGCGGCGAATTCCAAAAACCGCGGCTGTGGCGCGAGCGGCAGTTGAGGAGCTACTTTATGGACCAACCGTGGCCGAGAGAGAAAGTAGCTACTTTACCAGTATTAATGAAGGGGTAAAAATACAGCGCTTGATTATAAAAAATAGCGTGGCCGAGATAGATTTTGATGAAACAATGGAGCAGGCGGTTGGCGGTTCTTGCCGCGTGGCCGCCATACGCGCGCAAATAACTGATACTTTAAAACAATTTTCAACCGTGAAAACAGTCGTTATTTCAATTGATGGACGCGTTGCTGATGCTCTTCAGCCATAAGCATGAGAATTTTTGTTAAAGTTAAAACTAATGCCAAAGAAGAGCGAGTGGAACAAGTGGGTGATAAAAATTATTTGGCTAGCGTCAAGGCCGAGCCAATAGATGATAAGGCCAACGAGGCCTTGGTAAAACTGCTGGCTCGTTATTTTGGTATAACACCGTCTGCTATTAAGATTGTGCATGGATCTTCGTCTAGGCATAAAATTATTGATATCCCAGGTTCGCGGCAAAGCTAGCGAGCGCAAAATAAAAAGGCCTCGCGTGGTCTTTACGACACGCGAGGCCAAGGACAAGGGAGCTAAGGCACAGAGAAGTTTCAAGCGCCAGAGGCTACCTAGCACCAAGTTACGCTTTGGTGCTGGAGCTCACCTCGACGAGCCACAGCCAACCATCATCCCGATCGCCGCCAGCCCAGCCGAAGTTCGAGAAACCATCCGAGAGGACGTACGGGAAGCGGGCGTCGGTATTCGGATCCACCCACGAGGGATCGGCAACACCACGCGGGTGCTGGCCGTCTGGCTGAAACATCTGATTGACGGCTTCCCGCCACTGCCCCTCTGGAACCCTCCCATGCTTTGCACATTCCGCGCGCACGGCATCGAGGTTTGGCTGGTAGCCGACGGACACCCATTTGAAGCAGCGGGTCTGCGTTTCCCCAACCTGCTTGCCAGTGAACTGCCAGTCCTTGGGATCGTAGCCGGCCCGCCGCACCATATCGAGCGGCTGGTTCTCCGGCGCTTCACCGTCGAGCGTCAGCTCGAAGACTTCGCTGCCGCCGGCTATTCCATGAGTTGTCATGGCTGTTCCTCCTTTTTCTGTTAGGGGTGTTTCTTACTCTGCACCCGCGGAGTAAGGAACTTGCCCACGTTCATCATTGCTGCTTTCTATGTATAACGTTTATGCACACAAAACAGTAATGATGGCGTTCGTCGAATGGATTTTTAAAGAACGCCTCACACCATAGCACTGAAAGAGTCTTGTGTCAAACGCGCGGGATGATTCTCCCTATTTGTGGTAAAATATGTTCGAGCATATTCAAACAAATCCTCGGCTTGAAATTAATTTTGAAATGAGTTCATGATAATATTTCGCTATGGTTGTGGTTTTGCACAATATCAGGAGTATGCATAATGTCGGCTCAATTTTTAGAACGGCTGACGCCGCGGGCTGCGAAAAAATATATCTTTGCGGCATTACCCCCGGGCCGCTGGATCGTTTTGGCCGGCCTAACCAAAAATTGCTCAAAGTTTCTCTGGGCGCCGAACGTTATATGCCTTGGGAGCGTAGTCGTTTAACCATGGGACTGCTTGATAAACTCAAGGTTAAGGGCTATCGTATTTTAGCGGTTGAGCAAAGCAAGAATTCCATCTCGCTTTATAAAATGAAACCCTTGCGGTCAAAAAGTACCAAGTGCGTTTTAGTGGTGGGTAATGAAATTAATGGCTTATCGCCGGCACTTCTTAAACGCGCCGACAAAGTTATTGAAATCCCTATGCGTGGCAAAAAAGAATCCTTAAACGTAGCCGTCGCTTTTGGCATTGCCGTTTTTTATCTCTTAAGATAAGCATTCTCATATTCTTAAGAATTTAAGAATGATATAGTACATTGTTTTTCTATTTGCCAGAATTCGTTATTTGCGGAATAATTAATGAAGAATCAAATTATAAATATAATTATAATCATCATTTAGAAAATTTACAAAAAATTGGCTGGGCTCTATGATTAAAGATTTTATAACAGAAGAAGACTTAGCTTTATTCACGAGTGGCTCTAGGTTTGCTCTTGCTCCGGTTCTTCTTAAAGAGGAAATGGAAAATACCATAGCTACTTTTGATCTTCTTATCCGTGAACTTCCTAAGACAAGAAACTTTTTTGTTTTTGCAGGACTGGAACATGTCAGTGAATACCTTTTACATCTTCGTTTTAATTCCAGACAACTCGCTTGGCTTAAGCATTCCTTCAACTTTTCTCCGGAAATAATGAATTATTTTAAGAAATTTAGATTTTCCGGCGATATGTGGGCGATGCCGGAGGGGACTCTGGCCTTTCCTAATGAACCCGTAATCAAAATTACTGCGCCGATTATGGAGGCGCAGATTATTGAAATGTTTTTGATAAATTCCGTTTATCTCCAAACCATTTTAGCGTCCAAAATTGCTCGTTTTATTCATGCGGCTAATGGCAAACCGGCAGCTATAGGATTTAACCGCAGTTATGGGACCGATGCGGCTATGAAATCCGCCAGAATTAACGAAATATTTGGAAATACTAATTCTCTGGCTTTGTATCATTTTAAACATGGTTCTCACGTTTTTAGCGCTGGAACTTTTCACTATCTCATCATGGCCTTTGAGAATGAGATTGACGCTTTTCGAGCATACCTCAAACATATGAAGGGCAAGGGTTATGTTTTGATTGATACATACGATTCTATCCGTGGTATTAAGAATTTTATTAGAGTCGCGAAAGAGCTTGAAAGATCTGGAGCAAAAGCTACAGGGATACAATTGGACAGTGGAGATTTATATAAATTGAGCGTCACGGCAAGAACAATGCTTGATGACGCGGGGTTGTCATACATCAAGATATTCGCCATGGGGAACCTTGATGAATGGAAAGTTGAGGAACTTGAAAAAAAGCAAGCACCAATAGACGTTTACGCCGGTGTTACTGAGCTTCTTACACCCTCCGATGCGCCGACAATTGAGTTAGTATATAAACTTTGCGAGCTTCATTCTGGAAACAAAATTTTTCCAAAAATGAAAACTTCCGCCAAGAAAATGTCATTACCCGGACGGAAACAAATTTTTCGCTTATTAAAAAATGGAAAATATACACAAGATGTTATTGGGCTTGAGAATGAAAGAATAGGAGGCAAAAGACTTTTGATTCCGATTATTAAGCGGGGTAAGTTAGTTTATCGTTATCCGTCTGCTAAACAAATTCGCAATCACTATCAATCAGAAATAAAAAAGTTTGACCACGCGATTTTTTCTATCCATCGTCAGAAAAAGTATCGTATTCAAATTAGTTCTGCCCTAAAGCGTCTTATCAAACAAACCAAGTTTGCATTGCGAGCAGTTCACCATGATACAGATTTAGATATATAGAATTTTGCGTTGTGTAAGCATGCGTATCGTGTCTTTAGCTCCGGTGATGACGGAAATTCTCTATGCTCTGGGGGCGGCGGATGATATTGTGGCCGTGACCAGATTTTGCGATTGGCCGCCGGAGGCTCTGGCAAAGCAAAAAATAGGGGCTTGGATAAATTCCGAGCCGGAAAAGTTAAATGAATTTAAGCCTGATTTAATTCTCGCTTCATATTACATGCCAGAGTCTTTGCGGCAGTGGTCAGGTGCCGGTCAGTTATTGCGTTTTGAACCAAAGAATTTGTGGGATGTTTTTGAATCAATACGCGTAATCGGTGAAGCTGTTGGCAAAAGTCGCCGTGCGGAAGATATTGTCAAAGAAATGAAGAACGGTTTTAGACAAATTAGGTCAAGCCGCCGAGGACAGCCAGTGCGCGTCTATATGGAAGAATGGTTTGAGCCGCCCTTAGCCGCCGGCAACTGGGTGCCAGAAATTGTGGCCATAGCTGGCGGCGAGGAAGTAATTATTGAAACCGGTCAGCCCAGTCGGACTTTTCCATTAGCCGCCTTGCTAATGGCGGATCCGGATTTAATTATTTGTCATTGGCTGGGGTGGGGCGAGAGGATTGATCACGATCGTCTCGTCAACCGCCCCGGCTGGCAGGATCTTCGCGCCATAAAAACAGGGCAAGTATTTTTTATTGACGACGCGCTGATCAATAGGCCCGGGCCGCGTTTGGTTGAAGGCGCGCGGGCGCTTAGTAAAATCTTTACCCAGCACATTTCGGCATTGCTCACTCTATGATCAATAATAGTCTGTGTTTATGAAGAAAAAGAATGGCAACAACTTAATTAGTTTAAACGGTTTGACGAGCGTTCGCTTGATGCCTAGATCGTTAAGGACTTTAGTCGTTTATGATGGCTATAGTTGCTTAATGGCTTGTTGCCCAAGAACGCTAACGCCGAAAGGTGCGGGGTTTAGTGGCGCAAATAGCCCAAGTTAAGGTATAATGCGCATACTATGTTTAATAAAAAAAATCATCATACATCTTTATTCCCAGACCAAGCGGCTAATAACAGTCAGACGCAAGGCAAACCACTGCGGCTTTCGCCGACTAGCGGGCTTAATTTATATAATGATTGTACGCGTTGTTTCTGGCTGCATTACAATGGTAGAGTGCCGCGCCCGCGAGGAATTTTTCCGTCACTCCCTGGCGGTATGGATTTGGTGATAAAAGATTATTTTGATGAATACCGTGGCGCGCTGCCGCCTGAACTAAAGGGCAGGGTTAAGGGTGAATTAATGCCGGATCTTGATTTAATGAACCAATGGCGAAATTGGCGTACTGGTCTTGAGTATCGTGACCAAGACCGTAATGCTGTATTGTTTGGGGCACTGGATGAATGTTTGGTTCATGAGGGTAAATACGTGCCTCTTGATTATAAAACTCGCGGCAGTGCACCAAATGATGGCGATAGTGAACGCTATTATCAAACACAGTTAGACTCTTACGCTTTAATGCTTCAAGCCAATGGTTATCCGGTGGCTGATTTTGCCTATCTTGTTTATTATTATCCCGAACGAGTGGGCGAGAATGGAGCAGTGAAATTCAATGTTCACCCTGTGGAATTGTCCTTAGATGCTCGTCGGGCTAAGAATACTTTTGAGGAGGCTGTTGATTTGCTCCAAAAGCCTTTGCCCAATCGTCGGGAAAGCTGTGAGTATTGCTCGTGGCACAAAAATATGGGCGCGTTTAGTTTATAATTATTTTTTCATCTAATATGACTTTTGAGGAATATCAGAAATTAGCGAAGCGCACCGCGCTTTATCCGAATGCTGGAAACAACTTTGTCTATCCGACCCTTGGCCTCGCAGGAGAGGCGGGAGAAGTGGCGAATAAGATTAAAAAAATTGAAAGAGATAGTGGGGGAGTAGTAAATGATAACACCAGAGAAGCGCTGCTTGACGAGCTAGGAGACGTACTTTGGTACGTTAGTCAATTATCTACGGAGCTTAATTTATCATTGGAGATTGTGGCTGAAAAGAATTTGGAAAAGCTGGCCGTGAGATTAGAGCGCGGAAAAATTTCAGGAGCCGGTGATCAGCGATAGCGGCATGAACGGCATAAGTAACGGCAATAATACGCCGGGCCACATAGGTTTTATTATGGATGGCAACCGCCGGTGGGCGCGTAGTCAAGGATTTCTCACTTTGGAGGGGCATCGGCGTGGATATGAAAAAATAAAAGAAGTTGGAGGATGGTGCCTAAAGCGCGGCATCAAACACGTGACGGTTTTTGCGTTTTCCACCGAGAACTGGAAACGCTCAAAAGAAGAAGTTGATTATTTAATGCAATTGATGCACCGTGCTTTAACCAACGAACTTCATGAATTTGATCGGCGCGGCATTAAATTAAAGATTATCGGACGGCGCGACGATTTGCCGTTAGACGTTCGAGAAGCCGCCAATCGGGCGGAAGAACATACGGCCAATAATAATGAAGGTACTTTATATGTGGCTTTAAATTACGGCGGTCGCGCCGAAATAGTGGACGCTATAAAAGCTATGCTTATAGCTAAAGTGGAGCCGCTTAAAATAGATGAGTCGTTGGTGCGTCAGTTTCTCTACGCTCCAGAGGCGCCTGATCCGGATTTGATTATTCGCACATCCGGCGAACAGCGCCTGTCAGGATTTATGCTTTGGCCTTCGGCCTATAGTGAGCTATACTTTATATCCAAACACTGGCCTGAATTCACGGAAGCAGATTTTGATTCCATCCTCACTTCGTATAAAAATAGACAACGACGTTTCGGTAAATAGACCATGAACTTTATGAAACCACTATCCACATTTAATCGTAAACTGGCGTTTACTCTCGTGGCCGACGAATTATTTGATTTGACTCTGTACCGATCATTGCGAGAACAGACCGATGCCAGTTGGTATAAACTTTTAGATGAATTGATACCAATAGAAGAAAAGCACTTTGCTTTTTGGCAGAATTTTTTTGATCTTCGCGTTGATCGGTTGAATATTGGGCGTCGCTTAAAATTAAAGATTATGCTGTTTTGGGCGCGTCTTTTGGGACACGGCTTTATTCATTTACTTCTGGAATCAATAGAAGTGCATGGTATTAGAAAGTATCTAAAGGTATGGGATGAGTATCGTGACACTGAATTAGCTGAAGCCATACGAGGTGTTCTGGATGATGAATTTCGGCATGAAGACGCTATAGTTTCCGGTGGGGCCGAGCGCCGGATTAGTGGTGAAAAAATCCGCAACATTTTTTTGGGGTTAAACGACGGGCTAGTGGAAATTTTAGGAGCAGTGAGCGGTTTTTTTGCCGCCTTTGGTGATACGAGTCAAGTATTGGTGGCGGGCCTGACCGTGTCCGTGGCTGGTGCTTTTTCTATGGCCGCCGGCGTATTTGTTTCTTCTGGTTCAGAAAAAGAAGTAGAATCAACCCAACGTCGTAAGGCAGAATTTTTGTCCCAGGGCCCAGAGAGAGCGGATGACGGGGTGAGGCCCCTTAGGCAGGCCGTGATCGTAGGGATTGCCTATTTGGTTGGTTCATTTGTGCCAATTTTTCCTGTGTATCTTGGCGCGAAAAACATAACCGCTTCTCTGGTGTCGGCTGGCATCATGATTTCAGTTATATCTTTTATTTTGGCCTTTGTATCAGGAATGGATATTAAACGTCGCGTGGTAACCAATCTTTTTATCGGAGCAACGGCCGTGGTTGTGACTTACACGATTGGTTTTGCCGTTAAGAGTATTTTTGGAGTGCAGGTTTGATTGTATTTAGTTTTAAAACGAGAGCGGCCGACTAGCTTAGCGCTAGTCGGCCGTTTCTTAGTTTGTTTCGCCTCCTAGACCGCGGCCCCTTCCATGGCCAAGTCGTATGCCTCGCGCGTGATTTTGTTTGCCTCAAGTAAAATGTCCAGGATTTCCTTCCGGGTGGTGAGGCAGTCTATGGGGATATCCTTTATTCCAACATCCCCCGTAAGTTTATTGACGGCTTTTTGCAGGGAAGCAAGGCCGCCCACCTGCGCGTCGCAGAAAATCAGGATGTAGTCTATCGGATACCGATGGCGCCAGAACCAGAATCCAAACATATCTGCGATGGTATGCCCGCTCCAGAGGATGTCGTCCACTAAGGTGTAGTTGAAGCCTACGGCTACCCGGCCGTAGATTTTGATGTGGGGCGCACCGTTGTGCATGCGTGTGGCTATAGAAGCCGTTGGGCATTCACCCTTGACGCCATTGCTAATGGTAGTTACGACTTTGTTGATGGGTGGGGATACATCAACCAAGCCGAAGCGAGATGTTCGGAGGTTGCCATCATAGTACCAACGCAATTGGCGCAGCAGGAGACGAGCTAGCTGCTGCCGAATTTCACGGTTGGTTGGCACCAAATCATCCAGCTGCAGATCAAATTTGGTTTCAGTCTTATCGTGTCGGGTTATCATTTGCCCGACGACGATAGCTCCGCGATCAAACAAATTGACAACGAGCTCTTTTGGCACTTTTACCGTTTTCATTGCGTGTTGCCCTCCTTGGCTTTTGTGTTAGACATACCTTAGAACTTAAGGGCTTGCGAGTCAAGAGAAACGGGTTTTAGTAAATAAATTTTTATGATAAACTGCATTTATGAAACGTCACAATACCTCAAAAGCCTTCTCTATTATTGAACTCATAGTGGTTCTTGGTATTATCGCGGTGATCGCTACAATCATAGCGGTGGCTGCCACAACCGCTCGCACCAAAGCGCGCGATTTAGCGCGAATGACTGATCTGAATAATATCTATCGTTTTTTGGGAGCGACTGGTTCTGTCGCAAGTTACTGGCCTGACAGTATCCCCGATGAGGATGATTTAAATGTTTTAATTTCAGCTTTATCAAGTAAATTGAATAGTCAATTATTTTCCCAAGCGCCGCGTGATCCCCGCGCGGCAACTTCAACCGAGAGTGGGTATAGGTATCGCTATAATAGCGGCAATGTTGTAATTTATGCCAATTTAGAAAAAAAAGACACGCCAACCACTTTGTCTTTCAGCGAGCCGACTCCAGCTGGTGGGCGCGGCGTTTTTATTGGAACTGGGGCATGGTCTTCTGGTGTTAACGGTACGGATAGATATTATCAGGTTAGCAATTAATTCATGGGCGTGACGACAGAAAAGCGCGTTGTGCGGCGTGGTAGCCAATCGTTGTTGCCACTGTATCGGGTCATGCGATGTCAATATGGTCATCCTAGAAATCAGTGGGGACTCTGGTGCAAAAGACGCAAAACTTTAGCCGAGAAAGAGGAAATTATTATCGGCGCTATTTTGACCCAGCGCACCAATTGGCGCAACGTGGAGTTGTCAATTACCGCGTTGAAACGCGTAAGAGCAGGACGTTTAAAAAATTTGTATAAGTTAGCACAAAAAAATCCAAATAAATTGGCCGACATTATTCGTTCATGCGGATTTTATCAAACTAAAGTTAAATACCTTAGGGCAGTGACTGGATTTTTTGTTAAGAATGGGGGATTAAAGCCTATCTCAAAATGGCCACTTAATAAATTACGCGTTGCTCTTCTTGAGCTTCATGGCGTAGGGCCGGAAACGGCTGACAGTATCCTCCTTTACGCTCTTAATAAACCGATATTTGTAGTTGATGAGTACACGCGGCGACTGATAAAGCGTAAGAATTTTGTCGTGCCATCATTGAGTTACGACCATTTGCAGAGATTTTTTATGGAAAGATTGCCAAAAGATTACCGATTATATCAAGATTTTCATGCTATAATTGTGGTTGACGGGAAAAATACCGGTAGGCCATAAAGCCATAAGCCGTAGAGCCATAAGCTATTATTTTTCGTAACTTTCGTATTATTTCGTACTTTTGTAAGTTTAGTTCGTCAATAATATGCCGCGAAATAAAATCATCATTCTCTTAGCTTTACTGATCTTGGTTGTTAGTGTTATTATTATTGTTAGAAATTTTAGCCAGCAGCGTAAAATAAGGCCAGTGCCAATTTTACCGTTAACTACTATGCAGCTCACTAGTTCCGCTTTTCAAAATAATGAGCATATTCCCAGTCAGTATACGTGTGATGGGGCGAACGTGAATCCGCCGCTTAATATTTTGGAAATACCTAAAGAGGCAGAAAGTTTAGTTTTAATCGTTGACGATCCAGATGCCCCGCGCGGTGACTGGGTGCACTGGACAGTTTGGAATATCAATCCGACAACCGCATCAATTGGCGAAAATAGCGTGCCGTCTGGCGCTATTGAAGGGCAGACTGATTTTGGCAAATCAGGATACGGAGGTCCTTGTCCGCCATCGGGAACCCATCGTTATCATTTTAAGCTTTACGCCTTGGATAAAGAGTTAGCCTTGGATAAACGGGCTAAAAAATTTGATTTGGAGAGTGCTATGTCGGGACATACACTGGCGCAATCCACCTTGGTTGGTTTATATAAACGGAGATAAATTTTGGTACGCAGTTTTTATATTTTATTTATCGCTACATGAACGAACATTCCTACGCTTCTCCTCCCAAACATCAATTGGATAATGGCTCCCGCTTGCAGCGCATCGTGGAGGAATTTAGAGGCGGCTATGCTCTACTGGAGACCATTGAGAAAGGTATAACCTATTTTGGCTCAACGCGAGTCAAGGAAACAGACCGGCACTACGCCGATGCTCAATTGCTCGCCCATAAAGTTGCCAGCCTTGGTTTTACAACCATCACGGGCGGCGGCCCGGGGATAATGGAGGCGGTCAATCGCGGCGCGGTAGAAGCCGGCGGTCGTTCTATTGGTTTTAATATTATGCTGGAGAAAGAACACAAAAATCCGTATGTTCAGGAGAGCGTCAGTTTTTATTATTTATTTGTGCGCAAGGTTATGCTGGCGAGCGCCGGTCATGCTTATGTATTTTTTCCGGGAGGATTTGGCACACTGGACGAATTTTTTGAAATTTCCACGCTGATTCACACCCATAAACTGCATGAAGATATTCCGGTTATTTTATTTGATAAGCATTATTGGGATCCATTGGTTCAATACTTGAAGGAAATAGTGGCTGATCGCTATCACGGATTTAACGCCATGGATTTTAGGATGTGGACTATTTTAGATTCGGTTGATGAAGCATCGGCGTTTATTCAGAAAAATGTTTTACAACAACGTCTTTACGCTCCATATCATGGAGAGTGACGATATTATTAAATCTATGAATTATTATCATGCCAACACCAGTACGGTCGTACAAAATACAGATTTTCGTCATGTTGTTTATACAGCCAAAAATATCCAGGTTGTGTTTATGAGCGTACTGGCTGGCGAGGAAATAGGAGAAGAAGTGCACGATGAACATGACCAAACTTTTGTTTTTGTGGCGGGCGAAGGGAAGGTTATTATTGGCACGGAAAAAATTCCGGTTCATCCGGGAGATTTGATTGTTATACCTCGGGGGGTATACCATAATGTTAAAAGTATTGGTCCGCTTGATTTGAAACTATACAGTTTTTGCACTCCGCCTCATCATCCGCGTGGCACAGTCCATCCCACTAAAGAGAGTGCCATTGGTGCGCAGGAACATTAATTTATTTCTCCTGGAAGACTAGTCCTGCCTATTGGTTTCTGCCAAAGGTATGACAAACTGGTATTGAGGGGTAAATGATATAAACAAATTCTATCTTTAGCGGGTCTTTAAATGCCTTATTATGTTGTTAATAGGAGGACAAAATCGTAAATACGGGCAACTCTTTCAAAACCGCGGCTTAGTCAGTTGTGTGAGAGGCTTGACGCTGATTGAAGTAATGATTGCCTTAGCGATTTTTTTGGCCATGGGGTTGGCCATCTATGAAGTCATCATTCGTCTTACCAGATTAAATACCGTGTCCGTCCAGCGCGTTGTGGCGACGGCCATTGCCAACGAAACAATTGAAACAATACGCAATTTAACCTATACCGATGTAGGCACGGTTGGCGGCTTGCCGAATGGTGTTGTGCCGCAAACAAATATTATAACTCGCCAAAACATGACCTTTACGGTGGCGACGACTATTCGCAACATTGATGATCCGTTTGATGGAACTATCAGTGGCAATCCAGCGCCAGTAGATACTGCGCCAGCTGATTATAAACAAGCAGAAGTTGTCGTAACTTGTACTTCTTGTCAATATCCATCAGCAGTTCGTTTGGTGACAACTATTGCTCCCAACGGTTTGGAGATTAGTACGGGAAACGGAGCTTTGTTTATTCGCGTCATTAATGCCATGGCTCAACCACTGCCTGGAGCCGTTGTCCATATCACCAATTCTTCTGTTAGTCCGCCTGTGGATTTGACCGATACAACTAATGCCACAGGAGAATTGCAATTAGTGGACGTGCCTCCATCAGTCAATGGTTATCATATAGAAGTCACCCAAGGCGGGTATTCAAGCGACGTAACGTTAGCCGCGACGGTTGATAATCCGAATCCGAGCAAGCCCGATGCCACCGTGGCGGCTCAAGAGGTGACCCAGATAACCTTTGCCATAGATGCCTTAAGCACGATTAGTTTGACCACCAGTAATACCATCTGCACTCCTCTGGCTGGGGTGGCTACTCATTTGGCAGGGTCAAAACTTATTGGCTCGGCCCCGGATATTCTTAAATATGATGAGAACACAGTTAGCGATGGTGGCGGGCAGATAAACCGCACTCTTGAGTGGGATACTTATAGCACTACGATTACCGACCCAAGCTATACTTTAATAGGCACGGTAGGCACGCTGCCTATTAATTTATTGCCTAATTCGCATCAGGATATATCTTTAATTTTAGGTTCCCCGACAGCGCACGGTTTACATATCACAGTCAAAGATGCCACCACTCTTCTGCCAATCTCCGGCGCTACGGTTAATGTAACGAGGACGGGGTTTAATCAAAGCGCCGACACTGGTCGCGGCTACTTGAGGCAGACTGATTGGTCGGGCGGCGGCGGTCAGAATAATTTTGTTGACGAATCCAAATATCAAAGTGATGACGCCCAGGTTGACATTGCCACTGTTGGCCAGGTGAGTCTCGCCCAAAACGGCGGCGATTATTACGCCAGCGGCGTTATTACGTCTTCCACTTTTGATACGGGCGGCCCAACCAATTTTACCAACATCTCTTGGGCGCCGGTCAGCCAGCCGCCGGCCGTTGGGGCGGACAGCATTAAATTTCAGATTGCCACTAACAACGATAACGCTACTTGGAATTTTGTCGGGCCTGACAACACAGATGCCACTTACTATACCGTGTCAAATGAAACAATTAATCCCGCGCATAACAATAGTCGTTATTTGCGCTATAAAGTTTTTTTGAGCACCGCCGATGTTGCCGCCACGCCAATTTTGTCTGACGCGGCCGTGAGTTTTACTTCCGGCTGTGTGCCGCCGGGGCAAGTTTTCTTTTCTGGTTTAGGAAGTTACGATTACGATATTTATGTGACTGCTAGCGGTTACGATTCCGATACTCGCTCGGTGTCAGTGAGTGGCTGGACAAATAATGAAGTGCTCTTAACGCCTAGTTAATTATATTGGCTATGAAACGGAATCCATTAGTGGGGTTCACCCCGTTAGAGAATGCCCCGCTCCGCCAGCTGGCGGATGCCGCGGGGTGCAATTCTTCCATACGAACATGGGATCTAATGCCCCGTGCGAGTTCTCTAACGGGGTTTACCCCGTTACACCCAGAAAACTTTAATTTTGAGCCAGGAGATGAATGGCAAATTATAATTCTGTCATCAAAAAAGATCCATCCACGAGGGCGGGGTGTAATGGGGTTTGCCATTATGGAGATTGTGGTGGCCTTGGGCATTCTTAGTCTCGCCACTATGGCCATTGGCGCCTTTACAACCGGAATTTTTCGTTACAATCGTACGCTCACAAACCAAATGGACGCGGAGATTCAACTTCGCAAAATAGTGGCGCAATTTACCACCGAGTCAAGAACGGCTTCAGCCTCAAGTTTAGGCGCTTATCCTATTGATACAGCTACTGCCAGCGCTATTATTTTTTATGCCAATATTGATGCAGATAACCTAAAGGAAAGGGTGCGGTATTTCTTAGATAGCGGCAGCTTGAATAAAGGAATAATCAAACCTTCTGGTTTTCCATTGACTTACAATCCGTTAAACGAAACAGTTGTGTCCTTGGTGAATGATGTTACGAACAGCGATATTTTCTTTTACTATGACGAGACTTTTAACGGTTCATCGCCACCGCTTTCTTTTCCCGTGACTATTACCGTGATTCGTTTGGTTCATCTTAAGATCAGCGTTGACAGAAATATAAATGAGCCGCCCGGACCAATTGAAGTGCAAACAAACGTTCATTTGCGCAATTTATGATAAAAACACTATCGTCCAAACGTAAACATCCGGCTGGCAATCTATTGCTTTCAGCTCTTGTTTTTGGAACAATAGCGGTTATAATGATTGGCGGATTGGTGAGTTTAGGTTTGTATGAGAACAAAGCAATCACCGCGCGGCAAAATAAAGAATTCGCCTTTCAAATTGCCGAGGCCGGCATTAACTATTATCGCTGGCACCTGGCGCATTCTCCAGCTGACTATCAGGACGGAACTGGCGGACCTGGACCATATGTTCACGATTATAAAGATAAAGATGGAATCGTTATTGGGCAATTCAGTTTGAATATCACACCACCAATTTTGGGATCAACGCTTGTTATAATTGAGTCAACTGGTTATCTCACTTCTGCCCCAAAGCAAAAACGAACCTTGCGTGTTCGTTTTGCTATCCCATCGTTTGCTAAATACGCCGTGGTAACCGATAACAATATTCGCTATGGCGTTGGCACCGAGGTTTATGGCGAATTACACTCTAATGGTGGCACGCAGTTTGATGGAGTAGCGCATAATGTAGTGGCCAGCGCCAAAACTTGTTACAACGATCCTGATACTTGGGGCGGCGGATCGTGCGAGCGCCCCGGGGTATGGACTTCAGTTTCACCGGAATCGAGCGTGTTTTTAGTCGGTAAAAGTTATCCCGTGCCGGCCGTTGATTTTGCCGGCATTGCCGCGGATTTGGCTGATATTAAAACCAAAGCGCAGGCGGCCGGATATTATTTCGCGCCATCAGGCGATCTTGGCTATCACATAATTTTAAACGCCAATGATACCTTTGACATATATAAGGTGAAAAAAATGAAAAATAAATGCTCAAACTGGTTGACTGATCCAACCTGGACCATAACGCCCGGGCAAGAAACGCTTGTGGCTGGCTCGCCCTTTACTTTCTCGGCCAATGGATTGATTTTTGTGGAGGACAATGTTTGGGTCAATGGTTCGCTGGATACCGCGCGTTTGACCATTGGTTCGGCCGTATTCCCGTCAAGCCCAAGCACTGACACAAGTATAATCATTACCAATGATATTACTTATACTCACAATGACGGGCAGGAAGTTTTGGGATTGATCGCTCAAAAAGATATCTTGACTGGCCTTGAGTCAGAAGACGATTTAAGAATAGATGCAGCCATAGTTGCCGCTAGCGGTTATGTTGGCCGACCTGATTATCACTATCCAAGCTGTAATCCGTACGATCACCGAGCAGTTATCACCCTATACGGTATGATAGCTACCTACAAACGCTATGGTTTTGCCCGTGTGGATGGCACCGGTTATCAGACAAGAAATTTGAATTATGACACTAATCTTCTTTACAATCCGCCACCCGAATTTCCTTTATCTTCAGATCAGTATCAACTTATTGACTGGCAGGAGGTATTGCCATAGCCCCGTTAGAGGGTCGGCCTTATCTTAGTTATCAGTCATTATTGCTATGAACAACAACATTATTAATGCCATATTATATGGGTTAGCAGAAAAAGTTTCTTCCAAAACTTTTTCTGCGAAGACCCTCTAACGGGGTATGCACCTTACCAGTTACGGCGCGGCGGGGGAGGTAACCGGAGCCAAACATCTGGTGGAGGCCGCTGGCCGTAGAATTCTCTTGGATTGTGGAATGTTTCAAGGCCTTCACGAAGCGCTTCATCATCACAACGCCGTTTTGCCGTTTGAGGCATCAACTATTGACGTCATCATTCTTTCTCATGGTCACCTTGATCATTGCGGCAGTTTGCCTTTGCTTGTTAAGCATGGGTTTCGAGGGAAAATTTACGCGACATCGGCCACGCGCGACGTCGCGGAACTGATTCTGCGAGACAGCGCCCATATTCAGGCGCAGGACGCTGAATACATAAATAGACATTTAAAACAAAATCAGCGGCCCGCACTCCCAATTTATACAAGCGATGATGTTGAACAGGTGCTTCCGCTATTTGAAGACGTATCATATCGGCAGTGTCGTGAAATTTTTGCCGGTATAGAAATTTGTTTTTATAACGCCGGCCACATCTTGGGTTCTTCCCTTATTCATTTAACTATTAAAGAAGGACCGAGGATTATTCGTTTGGCTTATACTGGCGATTTGGGTCAGCGTAATATGCCGATACTTCGTGATCCCGACCGCTTGCCTGACACCGATATTTTGATTGCCGAGAGTACTTATGGCAATCGTGTGCACGAGGGAGCGCCGGTGAGTGCCGAAAAATTGATTAATATAGTGCGCGAGGCTATTGCCAAAAAAGGAAAAATTTTTGTGCCGGCCTTTGCTTTGGGGCGGATGCAGACGTTGGTTTATTCTCTGCATAAACTAACTGATGAAGGGCATCTGCCGAGAATTCCAATTTATGTTGACAGTCCGTTAGCTGTTAATTTAACTGATGTGTTTTCTCGCCATCCTGAATGTTATGACGCGGAAACGATTGAACTTTTTACTCGCCATAATGAAGACCCGTTCGGTTTTCGCAATTTGCACTATGTTCATTCCGTTGAAGAATCAAAACGTCTAAACGATATGCCCGGGCCCATGGTGATTTTAGCCACCTCCGGCATGGTTGAGGCAGGAAGAATTTTGCATCATCTAATGAATGGTATTGGCAACCCAAATAATACCGTACTTATTGTCGGTTATATGGCCGAGGGGACTCTGGGGCGGGCTATCCTTGAAGGGGCTAAACGCATTCGTCTTTATCATAAATTGTTGCCTGTTAGAGCCCATGTGGAAAAAATTAACGCTTTTTCCGCGCATGCTGATCAGACTGAATTATTGAATTTTATTTTAGCTATATCAGAATTAAAGAAAGTGATTTTAGTTCACGGCGAAAATATCGCGCGACAAGCGCTGGCCAATGAGCTTTTGAAAAAGAGGCCTGATTTACGTTTGTTAATACCAAACAAGGGAGAAGAGATGGAGCTCTAATGTATCTGTATTTACCCTCCTCCGCGAGCGAAAGCGAGTGGAGAAAATCCCGTCTGTTAAGGCGGGGATGAATGAGGGTACCCTGCGTAGTCCCGCCGAGCGGGACGAAGGCTGGATAAATCCGTGGGGCTCCACAAAGGTGCGGGGGACATGGATATCATCAATCCTTCCCGCGGAGTTCAATGCCCCGCGCGAATTCTCTAACAGGATTTGCTATCATACTTTCAAGTATGATAGTATTAGGAGGAGGTGATTTATGCCGAGAATGCAACCACAACATTTAAACGATCAAGAGCGTATACACTTGCTTGATCTTTTATGGACCAGCGTGTCCGAGTTGAGTTCGCGCGATGAAGTAAGGGCATTCTTTAAAGATTTATTAAGCGAGAGCGAAGCGATTATGCTGGCGAGGCGCATCAAAATTGCTCAGCTTTTACTTCAGGGCAAATCGTATGAATATATCTGCAAAACACTTCATACCAGCGACTCTACCATTGCCACTGTTCATAATTGGTTAAGTGGTGGTTTCCATGGATATGAAAGTACGATTAAGAAATTTGAACAGGTTGTTATTAAACGTCAACAAGTAATAAAAAGTAAAAAAGCCGAACCATACACTTATGAATGGCTAAAACGGAAATATCCCCTTCATTTCCTTCTCTTTAGATTATTTGATGATTATAGCGATAAGCGGAATTTAAAGATTAAAGATTCTAAACATTGATAGTAAAGGTGAGCCTCGCATTATTCCGTTACGCAGAATAGAGCGGAATGATTTTTGGGCGTAAGGATAAAACTTCGCGTTACTATACTTTCAAGTATAGTAGTGAGGGAGGTTGATATAAATGAGGGTGGGTGAGGTAAATTATTGAAAGCAATACGAATAATGGTGATAATAAGGGTGATGAGGGTGGGTGGGAATGAACTCCGTTCCACGATATGGAGTTCGTTACTATACTTTCAAGTATAGTAACGGCGAGAGTAACAGAGAGAGGAGGATTAAATAGGTATTGGCTAGGTATTGGCATGGATTAATGGGGATTATGAATTTGGTAGAATGTGCTTGTGCATTATTGGAATTGTTTTAGGCAGGCACATTTGGCGGGTTGATTAGTTGATAATTTGAAAGAAATTCGTTTGGTGTTTTACCATTCAATCCGCAGTGTTCAAGATCATTGTAGTACATATTCCACAATCTAACACGGTATCGCAAATCCTCTTCAGAGGTGAACGAGTGTTGATCATAGAGTTTTTCTTGATCCTCCCGATGGCTTCGTTCCACAGTGCCGTTTTGAGCGGGTTTGCCCGGATCAATCAAGTAATGTTTGATTCCTAATTCTCTGCAACGAACATCAAGCGCATGAAGCGACTTCACCAAGAGATCGCTTCTTTTGTTGGTTCCGGTGTAGTAATTCGTAAAGGTCGCGTGATTGTCGGTTTTAATAGAGAGAATGGTAAATGGAGCTCTGCGGATCACTTCTTCAAGAAACAAAACGCTGTGATGGTTTATCTGCTCATCATATATTTCAAGATGTCGCCAGCGTGAAGCGCGGTCAACTGCCGTATATTGGAAATATTGATGCCCCACAATCATTCCGGGCACATATTTAACATCAATTTCAATACATTCGCCAGCTTGTACCGCGGCTTTGATGTATTTGTACTTCATGCGCTTAACTCGGTATTTACGCACCAGTCCTTCTCGTTTCAAAATTTCACCGATAGTTCGCGGAGGAACAACACACCCCTCCTTTTCCATGTGCCAATGTAATTTCAAGGCACATTTTTTGGTATCTTTTCGAAGCTCAATAATACGCTCCTTGATCCAAATAGGGGTTTCATTCTGCTGTGTTTTTCGTGCCGTCGACCTCGGCTCAAGTTCGCTTTCCCCGTTCTTTTTGTATGCAGCAACCCAACGCTCAAGACTTCGTTTGCCATACGAACACACCTTTGCCGCATCAACCAACTTTATCTCTTTTTGAATGATAGGGAGTACCCATCTTAAACGCTCTTCTTTAATTGTTTTTGACATAGATATAGCCATTTCCCCATTGTAGGGGAAACCGCCATATGTGCTTGCACATTACCATAAGCCCTTGACAGCCTTTTGGCAGGTTGTTATTGTATATATACTTTAAGTCCGCAATTACAAAATTTAGCTTAGTTAAGCTATTTTTGCTTTTTTAGCTCACATGTTCGGTAGCGGGCTAACCCGCGACAAGTTCACATAATGATGAAATACTCTTCCCAAGAAAGGGGAGGGGGTATTTTTTGTTTATCCCGTTAGAAAACTTTATTGTTTCATATCGCGCCGGATAACCATGTATGTCATTTTTTAGTATGTCATTTCTTGGCATAGCAGAGACAGAGAAAAAGTAAGGGTTCGCCATTTTCTAACGGGATTTACCACGGTCAGTTTGAAAAAATAAAAAGTTTCAAATATTCATTCACTTTTTAACTATTTTAAATAATTTAACCGCATGACCGTCGCTGGAACTATTCAACATATATTACGACGGTTGCCAAGCAACCAAACGGCGAAGCCTTTTCCAAAATTGATTGCGTAATTTTTATGGCCCAAACAAGAACTTTTTTTACCAAAGTTCATGAGGCGGCGCCGTTGCCAGACCTCATAGCTATCCAGAAACAGTCCTATGATTGGTTTCTTAGAGAAGGCTTGAAAGAATTATGTGACGAAATTTCTCCAATTAAAGATTTTACGGGCCGCGATCTTGAGCTGTACTTTACGGATTATTATTTAGATGAGCCGAAGTTTGACGAAGTGACTAGTAAAGCCAAGAATGTTACTTATGAGTCGCCCTTACGAGTAAACGCAAAATTAGTAAACCGCCGCACCGGAGAGATGAAAGAGCAAGAAATTTATCTTGGCGATTTTCCACTAATGACTCCACGTGGCACTTTCGTGGTGAACGGTATTGAACGCGTGGTTGTTTCGCAGGTGATTAGATCAGCCGGAGTTTTCTTTACTTCGGACACTTGGCGTGGCCATCGTTATTATGGAGCCAAAATCATCCCTAACCGTGGCGCTTGGTTAGAGATGGAAACCGATCCGAGCGGCGTCATTTGGGTGAAGATAGATCGTAAACGCAAAGTGGTGGTGACATCTCTATTGCGTGCTTTTGGGTACGGCTCTGATGATCAATTGGGAACTCTTTTTAGTGATGATATCTATAAGATGAATTTGGAGGCAACTCTCCAAAAAGACACAGCCAAAAATGAGGCGGAAGGTGTGCTGGAGGTTTACAAACGCGTTCGCCCCGGCGATTTAGCCACTACTGATAATGCCCGCAGTCTTATCCATTCAATGTTCTTTCGCTTTGATCGTTATGATTTTGGACGAGTCGGTCGTTACAAACTTAATCAGCGCTTTGGCTTTGACTTACCGAATAACAAGGAAACAAGGGTTCTGCGTCCAGAAGATTTAGTGAGCATTATTAAGGAAGTAATGCGTCTTAATGTTACTCAGGAAGAAGCTGATGATATTGACCATTTAGGGAATCGTCGTATTCGTGCCATCGGCGAACTTATTCAAAACCGTTTTCGGATTGGTCTTACGCGCATGGAAAGAATAGTCAAAGACCGTATGAGCACGGCGGAGATCTCCACCTTAACACCCAACCGATTAATTAATGCCCGACCAGTGATTGGCGCGATTAAAGAATTCTTCATGTCCTCGCAGTTATCACAGTTTATGGATCAGACGAATCCTTTGGCCGAATTGGAACATAAACGTCGTCTTTCGGCCATGGGGCCGGGCGGGCTTTCTCGCGAGCGTGCCGGATTTGAAGTGCGTGACGTGCATCCCACTCATTACGGTCGCATTTGTCCTATTGCCACTCCGGAAGGACCAAACATTGGGTTGGTTGGCCACTTGGCTTGCTATGCAAAAGTGAACGATTACGGTTTTATTGAGACGCCATTTAGGCGGGTTCTTCATGACGTACCCAATAATCCTAAACACACGGTTGGCGAAATATTGCGCCAAAATATTACCAACCAAGATAATGGCAAAGTAGTGGCTGAAGCAGGTGTTAAGATTACTCGCGAATTAGCGCAAGAGCTTTCTAAATTATCTGATACAAAATCCATTCCGATAAAACCGCGAGTGACGAATGAGGTAGTTTATCTGGACGCGTTTACGGAGGAGCGTCACGTCACCACTGCCGCGACCACGCCGCTGGATGCTAATGGCTATTTTATGGAAGAGAAAGCTGAAGTGCGTGCTCATGGCGAGCCGTCCGTTGATAATGTTGAAACGATTGATTTTATGGATGTGTCGCCCAAGCAAATAGTTAGCATTAGCACTGCTCTCATCCCTTTTTTAGAGCACGATGATGCGATTCGTGCCCTCATGGGAACAAATATGCAGCGTCAAGCCGTTTCCTTGATTAATCCTCAGTCACCGGTTGTCGGTACCGGCGTGGAAGCAAAAGCCGCTTTGGATTCTGGGCATTTGATTGTGGCTGATGATGACGGAGAAATTGCGGAAGTAGATGGTAAGCATATAGTACTTTTAAGCGCCAGCGGTCAGCGATATGTCTATGAGTTTTCCAAATTCGTCCGTTCCAATGCTTCTACTTGTATCAATCAACGTCCCATTGTCAGCAAAGGCCAGCAAGTCATTAAAGGTGAAACCTTAGCTGATGGGCCGTCCACTGACCATGGTGAGCTGGCTTTGGGTCAGAATATTACCGTCGCCTTTATGGCTTGGGAGGGGTATAATTATGAAGATGCTATTATAATTTCCGAGCGGCTAGTGCATGATGATCGTTATACCTCTATACACATTGAGGATTATATTGTTGATATTCGCGATACCAAACTCGGCCCGGAAGTAATTACTTCTGATATTCCTAACATCGGAGAGGAGAAATTGAAAGATTTGGACGCAGAAGGAATTGTGTGCATTGGCGCAGAGGTTTCTTCGGGCGACATTTTGGTTGGGAAAATTACGCCCAAAGGCGAAACCGAACTTTCTGCTGAGGAAAAATTACTGCGCGCGATTTTTGGCGATAAGGCTAAAGATGTGCGCGACAGCTCGTTGTATCTTGAACATGGCGAACACGGTAAGGTCGTTGACGTTAAAATTTTTTCGCGTGAAGTGGGGGATAAATTACCAGCCGGAGTAATTAAGTCGGTGCAGGTGACGGTAGCTAATCTGCGCAAGATTCAGGTTGGTGATAAAATGGCTGGTCGTCACGGCAATAAGGGTGTCATTTCCAAAATTGTGCCCGTTGAAGATATGCCGTTTTTGGAAGACGGTACGCCAGTTGACATTATTCTTTCCCCTCTTGGCGTGGTGTCTCGCATGAATCTTGGACAGGTTCTGGAAACTCATCTTGGCTTTGCCGCTCGCTCTCTTGGCTATAATGTAGCTTCGCCGGCCCTTGATGGAGTGCCAGAAACAATAATTCAACGAGAATTGGAGCGCGCCCACCTGCCGATTGATGGTCAGGTTACCTTATATAATGGTCGCACCGGAGAACCTTTTGATAATCCAATAACCGTTGGCTGTATTTATATGCTTAAATTGAATCACATGGTTGAGGATAAAATTCACCAGCGATCCATTGGGCCATATTCTCTCATTACCCAACAGCCCTTGGGTGGTAAGGCGCAATTTGGCGGTCAGCGGTTTGGCGAAATGGAGGTGTGGGCGCTGGAGGGTTATGGCGCGGCACACACCTTGCAGGAGATTTTGACTATTAAGTCGGATGATGTGCCGGGGCGCTCTAAGGCGTATGAAGCCATTATTAAGGGAGAAGCAATACGCAAGATGAATGTACCGGAATCGTTTAATGTTTTAGTTCGTGAGTTGAAAGGGCTTTGCCTTGACGTAGAGTTGCTTGATGAATCAGGAAACATTATGCGCGAGCAAGTGACAGCTGAATTAGCGTCGTCAACAGGCGCCGTATCGGTTAATAATAATGAAAAAACGCTAGTATGATTATGCCGGAACCATCACGTCCAACTGATTTTGTTTCCATTCGGTTGAAGCTAGCATCGCCTGAAGCGGTGCGGCGTTGGTCCTATGGTGAAGTAACGAAGCCCGAGACAGTGAACTATCGTACGCAAAAACCAGAAAAAGAGGGTTTGTTCTCAGAGAGGATTTTTGGACCGTCCAAAGATTGGGAGTGTTACTGCGGTAAGTATAAGAAAATTCGTTATAAGGGGATTGTTTGCGATAAGTGCGGTGTGGAAGTTACACGTTCCATCGTGCGCCGCGAGCGTATGGGGCATATTGATTTGAAAGCGCCGGTGTCGCATATTTGGTTTTTACGCGGCGTGCCTTCCAAGATCGGGCTTCTTCTTGATCTGTCTGTCCAGAATTTAGAAAAAGTTATTTACTTTGCCAATTTCATAATTACCCACGTAGATGAGGATCTACGGGCGGCAACCTTGGAGCAGGTCAAGCAGGAGTATTCTATGAAACGCAAAGCCATTGACGCAGAATACCATCGTGAGCTTAAGGCTATGGGTGAAGGTGCGCCAGAAGGACGGCGAGCCTCATTGGGGAAAATTCGTGACACCCGTTTGAAGGAACTGGAAGAAGCTTTTATGGTTGCGACGCGCGAACTTAAAGAACTTCGGCCGTTAAGAATCATTGCGGAAAGCGCTTATCATGATTTGTCTTTGAAATATGGCCATGTGTTTGAGGCAGCCATTGGCGCCGAAGCTATTTATGAACTGCTAAAAAAATTTAATTTATCAACCGAAGTGGCCAAGCTTGAGCGTGAGCTTAATGAATTAAGCGGGGCGCGCGCCGAGAAAATTGTTCGTCGCTTGAAGCTGATTAAAAGCTTGGAGCATAATCATTTACGCCCCGAGTGGATGATTATTACTGTTTTGCCCGTGATTCCACCCGATCTCCGACCGATGGTGCCACTGGACGGAGGGCGTTTTGCCACCTCGGATCTTAATGATTTATATCGGCGCGTCATTAATCGCAATAATCGTTTAAAGCAACTTATTGAACTAAACGCGCCGGAAGTTATAACCCGCAATGAAAAGAGAATGTTGCAGGAGGCGGTTGATGCTCTGATAGACAATAGCGCTCGTCACGGCAAGACCGTGGTTGCTTCAACCGGCCAGAAGCGCATGCTGAAATCTTTAGCCGATATGCTGAAAGGCAAACAAGGACGGTTCCGCCAGAATTTACTTGGCAAACGCGTGGATTACTCTGGGCGCAGTGTTATCGTCGTGGGACCAACATTGAAAATGCATCAGTGCGGTCTGCCTAAACGCATGGCTCTTGAACTTTTTCGTCCGTTTGTTATCTCCCAGCTCATTAAACGCGAGTTTGTGCATAATGTTAGAAGCGCTAATCGTTTTATTGAGAGCGGTCGCGCGGAAGTTTGGGATATCTTGGAGGAAATTACCAAAGATGCGTATGTGCTTTTGAATCGCGCTCCAACCTTGCACCGTCTTGGGATTCAGGCATTTCAACCGATTTTAGTTGAGGGCAAAGCTATTCAGCTTCACCCCTTGGTTTGTCCGGCCTTTAATGCTGACTTTGACGGCGACCAGATGGCCGTTCATGTTCCTTTAACCGAGGAAGCCAAAATGGAAGCCAAGGAAATCATGCTTTCCAGTAAGAACCTCCTGAAGCCGGCGCATGGCGAACCGGTGGCCACACCCACCCAAGACATCGTTTGGGGTTTATATTATCTGACTTCTCTTGAACCAAACGCCGTCGGCCCTCTAAAAACATTTGCCAATGTCAATGAGGCTTCGGCCGCGTATGATCATGGGATTACTTCTCTAAAACAAATGATTAAAGTGCGTCTTGACGACGGCAGTATTATTGAAACGACAGTAGGGCGTTTACGTTTTAATGAAGTTCTGCCCGCTAGCTTGCGCTATTGCAATAAGGCGATGGATAAAAAAAGTCTGGGGGCGCTTGTTAAACGATCATTAATTATTGAAGGCGTAGAGCGTACGGCCGTATTGCTGGATGATTTAAAGGAGCTTGGTTTCAAGTCGTTAACACAATCTGGTTTGTCCTGGGGAATGAAAGACTTGCCTCATCTGGCCGATAAACCAGAGATGGTTGAGGCAACAATTCGTCAAGTTGAAGAAGTTGAGCAACAGTATGCCGAAGGTCTTCTAACCAAAGACGAAAGGCACAGTCAGATAGTGCAATTGTGGACGGCTGTTAAAGATCGCATTGTTGCTTTATCTAAGAAGTCATTGCCGCGCGAGGGTTCGGTTTTTACCATGATTGAGTCCGGGGCGCGTGGTTCTTGGGGGCAATTAACGCAGATTGTGGGGATGAAGGGATTAGTTACCAATCCGGCTGGCGATATTATTGAATTGCCGGTGAAAGCCAGTTTTAAAGAAGGTTTTGATGTTTTGGAATATTTTATTTCTACCCACGGCGCTCGCAAAGGACTATCTGATACCGCCCTAAGAACAGCCAATGCCGGTTATCTTACCCGGCGGTTGGTTGATGTGGCTCAAGATGTTATCGTGCAGGCCGAGGATTGTGGTGACGAGGAAGGACTAGAAATCACTCAGACTGAATCTGGCTCAATGGGTGAATCTTTGGAGAATCGGGTGGTTGGACGGTTTAGCAACCAAAAAGTAATAGATCCCAAAACTCGTAAGGTTATTGTGAAGTCTGGTGAGCTCATTACGCCGAACCACGTAGAGTTATTTAAACCATTGGACTTGCCTTCTTTAGTGATTCGTTCCGTGTTAACTTGCAGTTTAAAAAAAGGGGTGTGCCAAAAATGTTATGGTATTGATTTGGGGTATAACCGGTTGGTTGAAATAGGCACGGCCGTTGGTATTATTGCTGCTCAATCTATTGGCGAACCCGGCACGCAACTTACTATGAGAACCTTTCACACCGGCGGCGTCGCCAGCGAAGAAGATATTACTCAAGGTTTGCCGCGAGTTGAGGAGTTATTTGAGGCCAGGCCGCCTAAACGTGCGGCGCTGATGGCTGACGTGGCTGGGGTAGTTTCCATACATGAGGTTAATAATCACGAACACAATCCTGGCAGTAGCCGAGCGACGCGCATCCAACGGGTCATTAAAATTACGGCCGCCGAACCAATCAACAGGAAGGGGCGTGGCCGAGGAAAAGGAAAGATCAAAACGACTGACACAAATGTTCGTGAATTTGTAGTGCCGCCCGGTTATGCGTTTTTGGTTAAAGACGGTGAGCCCGTTGCCGTCGGCGATCAACTGACCGATGGAGCTTTTGACTTGCAGCAGCTAGTGCGGTTGCGCGGACGCTTAGAGGCCCAGCGTTATATTATTAAGGAGATACAATACATTTATTCTTCGCAAGGGCAAAGACTAAACGACAAGCATATTGAAATTATCTGCCGTCAGATGTTCTCGCGCGCTTATGTCAGAGATGGCGGAGACACCAATCTTTTGCCGGGCGAGATTGTGGAACGCTCAGTGGTGGCTGAAGCTAACGCGACTGTCGTGGGTAAGCCGGCGGAGACGGAAGACTTGCTTCTTGGAATGACTAAAGCCGCTTTGTCTACCAAGAGTTTTCTGGCCGCCGCTTCATTCCAGGAGACGGCTCGGGTTTTGATTAATGCGGCAATTACTGGACGAATAGACACTTTAGATGGCTTAAAGGAAAATGTAATTATTGGGCGTTTGATACCGGCCGGCACAGGCTATCACCGTAGTGCTGACTAACACCCCCAGTGGTTGTTTTGGACTCATTCGCACTATTACTTCAGCATTGTATTGAATAAGGGGCGGTTGTTGTCAGCCATTATTGGTGTTATAATAAAATTAGTTATTTTTAATAATATTCATAAATTAAGATATGCCCGAGGCAAATCCTGTTAAAATCCTTATTATTGAAGATGAAGAAGTGTTACTGTCAGTACTGGAACACAAGCTGACCCATGAGGGTTATCAGGTGTTTTTAGCGCGAGATGGAGAACAGGGTTTAGAGCAGATTAAAGCTATAAAGCCAGATATAGTTCTCTTAGACATTTTGATGCCCAAATTAGATGGTTTTGGCGTCCTCCAGCGTCTTCATGACGATGGCACAATTGCTAAACTGCCAGTGATTATTATTTCCAATTCCGGTCAACCAGTAGAAATTGACAGAGCCTTAAAACTTGGTGCAAGGGACTATTTGATTAAGGCGGAGTTTTCTCCAGAAGAAGTCGTCGCTAAAGTGCGTAAGATTCAAGTTGATCCACCAGAGGATGAGATGCCTGAGGCAGAATCGGCATCTATTCTTCCACCCAACGCTCGCGGCGGTGCGGGAGGACAGATGGGACGAATTCTTATTATTGAGGATGATCAATTCTTGCGAGATCTTATGGAACGCAAATTAGTGAAGGAAGGATTTATAGTAGAAACAGCCATTGAGGGAGAATCGGGTTTGCAGAAAATTAAAAAATGGCGACCTGATCTTGTGCTTTTAGATATTATTTTGCCCGGGCTTGATGGTTTTAGTATTTTGGAAAAAGTTAAAGAAGACGCGTCTGTCGCGAATATACCAGTTATTCTTCTGACCAATCTTGGCCAGCGCGATGACGTGGAAAAGGGTTTGAAGCTCGGAGCTGTCGGCTACTTGGTGAAAGCACATTTCACCCCCGGCGATATTGTGGAGAAGGTGAAAAGCGTGCTGAAGAAATAATTCAAAAGTCAAAATGCAAAGGTCAAATGAATGCTTTAATGACCGAAATTTTTCTGCCCTAGGCAGATCAGCCTTGGGCTGAGAATTTTAACTTTTGACTTATGCCAAGCGTTATCATCTATACCACCATCACTTGCCCTTACTGCAAAATGGCCAAAGCGTTTTTTAAGGAGCACAATGTTGAGTTCGTAGAAAAGGACGTGACCAGCGATGTGGCCGCCCAGCAGGAAATGATCAGCAAATCCAATCAATTAGCCGTGCCCGTGATTGATGTCGGTGGACAGATCGTTGTGGGCTTTCAACAGCCGAAACTCAAGGAGCTATTGGGAATCACATAGTCTGAACTATGAATAATATGCCTGATTTTTCGCGTTTCGGCCGTATCATAAAATGGGCGGCCTTAATTATTCTGGCCCTGATTATTATTCCTCGTTTTTTGGTGGTTATTCCCGCGGGTACAACCGGCGTTTACCACCTTTTTGGTAGAGTATCCGACAAACCATTGTCTTCTGGCCTTCATTTTGTGATTCCTTTGGCCGTCGTTACCAAAATGAGCATTCAAACTCAAGACTACACAATGAGCATTGTTAAAGAAGAAGGACGGCGCTTGGGCGACGATTCTATTGACGCTCTAACCAAGGAAGGGTTGAATGTGGCCTTAGATATCACGGTTTTGTTCAAGTTGCGTGAAGAGTCATCTCCATCGGTTTTTCGTGAGCTTGGCGTTAATTACCAGGAGATAATTATTAGACCAGAAACAAGGAGTATCATTCGTGAAGTGGTCGCGCAATATGACGCCAAATCTTTGTATTCAGAAAAGCGAGGGGAGGCTGTTGAAGCAATTAAAAATGGGCTCAAGGACAAAATTGAACCGCGCGGCATAATTGTGGAGGAAGTATTATTAAGAAATGTTAAATTGCCGGACAGATTAGCCAAAAGCATTGAAGAAAAACTGCAAGCCGAGCAAGAGTCTGCCCGCTATGATTTCGTTTTGGAAAAAGAGAAAAAAGAAGCGGACAGGAAACGCATTGAGGCCCAGGGCCAGCGCGACGCCCAAAAAACCATCAGCGAAAGTTTAACATCGTCATATCTTGAATATCTTTATTTGACTGGCCTCAAGGACAGGCAAGGCACGATCTACGTGCCGACTAATCCTGCGAACGGCTTGCCATTGTTTAGAGATACACGGTAGGTCATTTGATAGTTAGACAAAATAGGCAATGCCGCGCTTGCGCGGTTTTTTGTTTTGGGCTAAGATACTCAACACCAAAATACTACATTCTACATACTACCCACTATCATAATGACTATCCGCGTTCTCAAATCTGACCCATTAAAACATTCTACTGACCTTTTAGCCGTGGCCGTGTTTGAGGGCGAGAAAAAATTGCGGGGGCTCGCGGCCGAGATTGACAAATCACTCGGAGGTATTTTGTCGTCTCTGATTCAAGATGAGGGGTTCAAAGGAAAGGAACGTGAAACATTGCTGGCGCAAACGCATGGACGCATCGGAGCCAAACGTGTACTTTTTGTTGGGCTTGGCAAGGAGAAAAATTTCACCACCGACTCGGCTCGTCAAGCCGCGGCCTTGACGGTCAAGCGCGCTCACGAATATGCCGCCAAATCTGTGTCGTTTTCTGTGGGCAAAGCCTTGCGAGCGTCTGCTATGCGGTTTAATGAACGAGCCAGAGCCATTACTGAAGGAGTGTTGCTCGGGAGCTATCACTATACAACTTATCACGGACAGGAAACCAAAGATGAGCACGAGAAACGTCGCGCGGAAGAGGTCATTCTTCTTGCGCCCGACGCTTTGAGCACAAAACAAATTGAAGCGGGCATCGCCGAAGGGCAACTCAATGCTGAAGCCGCAATTTTTGCGCGCGATTTGGTGAACGCACCAGCTTCAGACATGACTCCACAGCATCTCGTTGATGTGGCCAAAGACATTGCTGGTAAATCAAAAAGAATTTCTTTGGAAGTTTTTGACGAAAAAGAAGCGAGAAAGCGCGGCATGGGTGCGTTTCTGGCTGTGGCCAAGGGTTCTGATATTCCACCATATTTTATACATCTTACCTATAAACCCAAAGCAAAGAAAACCAAAAAAGTTTTTTTGGTCGGCAAGGGAATCACCTTTGATTCAGGCGGACTTTCTCTAAAGCCGTCAAAGAATATGGAAAGCATGAAGAACGATATGGCCGGAGGCGCGGCCGTGCTCGCTGTTTTTTACAAACTTGATGAGCTTCAGCCAAAAGTTGAAGTACACGGCGTTATCCCTTGCACAGAAAATATGCCATCTGGCAGGGCAGTCAAGCCCGGCGATATCGCTCGCGCCATGAATGGTAAAACAATTGAGATATTGAATACCGATGCCGAAGGGCGAGTGGCGCTCGCCGATGCATTGTCTTTCGCCGTCAAAGAGGGAGCCGATACAATTGTTGATTTGGCTACACTTACGGGTTCATGCATTGAGGCGCTTGGCGAAGAGGTGGCTGGCTTGTTTGGCAACAGCCGACAGCTAACAAAACAACTAACGACAGCCGCTGAAAACGCCGGAGAATATGTTTGGGAAATGCCGATGGTCAAAGAATATCAGCCCTTAATTAAAAGCAAAGTGGCGGACATAAAAAACATCGGCGACGGCCGTGGCGCTGGCTCAATCACGGCCGCGCTGTTTCTCAAAGAATTTATCGGCGAAACGCCGTGGGCGCACCTGGACATCGCCGGCCCAGCTTGGGCTGAAAAAGAAACTTTTCCGTCCGTGCCGCTCGGCGCCACCGGCTTTGGCGTGAGGACACTCATAATGTTTTTGAAAAGCTTGCGCTAGTAATCTTTTGTGTCTGTATTGTGTTTGTGATATTATGAAATTAGTAAATTAATATGTTGAATAAACAGACAATCCAGCCAAATCCAGTGTTAGAGCCCAAGAAGCTTTTAGAAGAAATTAAAAGACAAAGAGATCGTTATAAGGCATCTCTTGACATGCTTGATTCTTTGGAAACTCAACTAAAACAATCAATATCTGATGATGATAAATCGGAAATTGAAGTCATTAAAAATAAAATAGACGATACATAATTACTATGACGCGTTCACACGAAGATTTACGCAATGAGCCGCCATCAAGAACGCCAGACCAATTCCTTGATGTCGAAATTTTTGGCGAACTTGGCCAGAGACTTGATTTACGTAAAGAAGGGCGGCTTCCACCCGAGGCCATGCCTGGTATTATAGACTACTACAAACAATTACAAGGCGAGATCGGACGTAGAATAAAAGAAATAGAAGAGGAAGTGGTCGCGCGTTTTCGGGCCGGATCTAATGTCGATGATTTTCAAGCTCGAAGAAGGCTTTCTGATCTTGAAACCAGTGCCAGAGAGGCAGAGCTTAGGGCAAAACAGTTTGGGGTATTAGAGAAAATAATGCAAATCAAAAGAGAAATTACGGAACGTGAACGAGAACTATCTGTTCTTGAGGGCATGCTTAACGATATTGTTGAGCAAGATAAACGGACGCCAAGATCAGAAATAGACACGGAATATGGAGCCGGAAGATAAAACGCCGCACATAACTTACGAGCCTTTACTGAAAAATTCTTCCTTTTTGGGTTTCTTTCAAAATTGACAATCATTCACGACCGTTCCCAATATCCCCAATTATAGAATGAGGCGTACACCGAGTAGAACCGTTGTGCTGGTTGTTCTACTGGAGTAAATTTATGGTAAAATTCAAATATGTATAATTGGTCAACAGATGAAGAACGGCTGAAAAAAAATCCCGAAAAATATGCCATCTGGCGGCTTGAGCAGATGGTTAATTTTGGTATTGGGAGTAGCAAAATAAAAGAGGCTGACTTGAAAAGATATTGGGATCGTATTGAGATAGACGAATCGCGTCGTAAGTTTTTAGCAATTCTACTTCATAAGTAAAATGGTACTCACGAGCGATCAAGTAGCCGTTCTTGAGGCGGTTGGGCGAAACGCGCACCTTGTCAAGCGGTTTTATCTCACTGGCGGTACGCCGCTCGCCGCTTTCTATCTTCATCATCGTTACTCCGAAGATCTAGACTTTTTTTCGGAGAGAGAAGTTGATATTGCGCCCCTCAACATTTTTTTTCATGAGCTTAAAAAGCCGCTTGGCATTATTTCACTTGATTTTCAGCAGAGCTACGATCGCAATTTGTTTTTTCTCCATCTTCCAAGCGGCGTTCTCAAAACAGAATTCACCTATTTCCCGTTTTTGAGAATAGAGAAGGGCCGGCCACAGTATGGCGTTGAGGTTGATAGTCCGCTTGATATCGCGGTGAATAAGCTGTTTACGATTTATCAGCGCACTAAAGCTCGTGACTACATTGATTTGTATTACCTCTGTCAGAAGCAAGGATTCAGCGTTGCCGACTTGGTGGGGAAAGCACGAATTAAATTTGATACGACAATTGATCCACTGCAACTCGGGACGCAATTTGTCAAAGTCGGAGAAGCGCTGGATTTGCCGAGAATGCTTATTGATCTTGCGCCAGACTTATGGCAGAAATTTTTTATTGAGGAAGCAAAAAAACTTAAGCCGATTATTATTGACAATAGTTAATCTCTCTATTTTTTCTATGATTTTTTTGATAAATTTTAAATATGAAATTCAGACAAGCATTATTTTGGGACACTGATCCAAAAAGAATTGACGTTAAAAAAAACGCGCAATACATTATTGAGCGCGTGGCTGATTTTGGTCGCGATAAAGAAGCGCGTTGGGTTTTGGAGCATTATGATAAAGCGCTGTTGCGGAGGGTAATTTCCAAATCAAGGTGTTTGCGTCCGCGCACAAAAAATTTATGGCTCTTACTTCTGAAAAACAAGTGAAACAGACGAAGTTGTATTTTGACATTTTGTCATCCGAGGCCAGAAGGGCGTTGGATTATTTGTCTTTAAAAAAATGGCTTAGGGAATCAAGGTGGTATTTGGCCGGCGGAACAGCCCTGGCGCTTCAGGCGAGGAATCGTCAATCAATTGATTTAGATTTTTTCACAGAGGATAAGGAATTCAATGTAAAAAAATTGATTGCTCGTTTTGTCGGCGAAGAAGGTTGGCACGTCAGCGTAGAGGAAAATAATACCATTTACGGAGAATTATTCAAAGTAAAAGTGAGTTTTATCGCCTATCCATTTTTTGTTCCTAAGCAAAAGCCAATATTTTACGGCGCTATTCGTATTTTGTCGCCGCTTGATATCGCAGTCATGAAAATTATCGCCGTGTCCCAGCGTGGCAGGAAGCGAGATTTTTTTGATCTTTTTTGATCTTTATTGGTGCGCGCATAATCTTGAATCATTGGAGAAAACTATCAAACGGCTCAAGGTGCAGTACCCGACAGTCGCCCACAATTATCATCATATTCTAAAAGCGTTGGTTTATTTTGCTGACACGGAAAGCGACCCTGAACCAATAATATATTTTGACGCCACTTGGAAAAAAGTAAAAAGTTTTTTTACCAAAGAAATCCCAGTCATTGCGGATAAGGTAATGAGATAAAGAGGCTTTAAGACATAAGCCGTAAGCATGGCCCCGCTTGCGCGGGGTTGATTGTTGATTACTTTCTTTGTGCGGGCAAAGAAAGTAATCAAACCGCCCTTCGCTGCCTACTTAGTTAAAGCTTCGCAGGTCAAGAAAGCTTCGGCGTGGCGCAGGAATGACACCCTCGGAGTCGGCGTCGGGAACAGTCGCTCTCTTTGGGGCGGCAGGTGCAAACTCACCTCGCACGGCTCGGTTCAGACATGCACCCGCTTGTCCGCCTCACTTCGCTTGCAGTTCCACGACACCGCTCCCATGGATTTAATTGTTGTTGTCACGCTACGCATCTCCGATGTTTAATCTTGACGGAATGGTCGGGGGGGGTAAGATATGAGCAAGAAAATACATACTTATTCATTTTTAATTAATTAAAATATGCCAAGAGATATTGGAGGACCAACTCCGGAGGAGATGGGAATAAAAACAGACTCCGCTGATATTAATTTAAAAATGCTTGATGACGAAGCACTAATTTTACGAAAACAAAAGGCGGAAAAATATAATGATACAATTAGACAGTTTACTCCAAAAGAAAAAGAGTGTTTTGAAAGAGAACTTGAATTGGAAAAAATTCATGAAGCTCTCCAGTATCTTAAAACAGCGGCGGAGATAACCAAGGATACCGGATTGAGTAAAGCATTAAATACTGTAGATCGCTCAGTAGATGTATTGTTGAATGATGCCTTGAAGATTCGGCATGAGGCCATGGGAGAACAGCGAAGTACAGAAATTGGTAATTTCGTTTATGAATATTTCACCGATTCTGATTCCCCATACGCGATGCAGCTAGAGAAAGAAGCCAAATCTCAGTCATGATCATAATTACACAGACGTCTTATTGATGTGACTGTTAATCGTTTGCTTGGACGATTAGGGGCGTGTTTGAAATGCTGGTTGGCGCCCTTATTTAGCGATGAGATTGACGTCGCCCGATTGGGTATCGCGCAATATCCCCGGTGCTGCTTCTGAGGCAGATCTTTTTCCTTTCTTGTGTAACAAAGAAAGCGGGAAAACTGTTTTTCATTAATCGAATTCAAGAAGTCCCAATAATTAGGGCTTTTTTGATGGTTTGACGAGATGTTACACTGGTGTTACACTAGCAGTATAGTTTTTAAATTGATTTTTATGCCGACAATAAAGAATAGAATTAATCTTACTGTACCGCGCGATCTTAATTTAGTGCTTAATCGTTTAGCGGTGCGCGATGACCGCTCTGTTTCTTCAAAGGCCCTTGAGCTCATTGAACGGGCGCTTGAATTAGAGGAAGACATTGTCTTGCAAAAAGTAGCAGAGGATCGCGACCGCAAGGGCGTTAAATATATATTGCACAAATCAGCCTGGCGATAACGGATTATGTATACTATCCAGTACCACCCATTGGTGGTACATGATGATATCCCTAAACTTGACGCGACGCATAAGCAACGAATTAAACGAAGCATTGAGCAAAGACTTTTGATTGACCCAGAAACATTTGGCATCCCACTTCGTCGCTCGTTGAGAGGTTACCGCAAGCTTCGTGTGGGCGACTATAGAATTGTGTTTCGTATAGCTGGCAACACGGTTTACATATTAGCCATTATGCACCGGTCAATAGTTTATGATCACATGTCTAAGCGGGTCTGGTAATGAGGACGAGATAAGGATTTTTGTTGTGTGAAACTCATGGCTTTACAGCCGTGGATCTTCACAGTAAACTGGAGGCATATGAAGATTGTCGAGATTCGCCGTAAAACTGCGCCGGTGTTTGAGGCCTACAACGTAAAGTTCGCCGGGCTCTTTGGGTCATACGCGCGCGGGAAGCCGGGCACTAGAAGCGATATTGATATTGCGGTTATTCTCGGTCCCGATGCTGACCTTTTTGATTTTGTTGGTTTAAAATTAGATCTTCGCAAGGTGTTAAAAAAGCCCGTTGATTTGGTGACATATAGAACGATGTACCCATACGTCAAGCGATCTGCCAAGCGAGGTATGAAGAAACTCTATGGCCAAACGGCTCACTGAAAGCGAGTCACAGCGAAGACTCTTGAGTTGTTTGCAGTCATATCACTTGTTATGGTATCCTTGATGGCGTGAGCATTAACTCAAATTTATTCTGAATATATGCAACAACTTAATCCGCGGGCGACGTGGTTGTTCTTCATAAGTTATCTAATTGGCTGGTTTCTTTTTGCCTTCTTCATGACGATATTGTTATTGGCCTTTTCGTTAGATCGCACCACTCCACCATTGCTTTTCGCTCTTGCCACTATGTCATTGAGGTGGTGGGGCATTATAAATATTGCCTTACTTATTCTTCTTTATGTGTGGGCTCGTTGGACGTATTTCTTTTATCGCTATGAGTTGAGTGAGAATGGGCTTAAGATAGAAAAAGGAGTGATCTGGAAACGGTACGTAACAATCCCTTATGATCGTATTCAGAACGTTGATATTCGTCGAGGGGTTTGGGCTCGTATTCTAGGATTATCTGATGTGCAGGTGCAGACCGCTGGCGGCGGCGGTCCTTATGGTACATACGGCGTGTTCGCCGAGGGGAGGTTGCCGGGGTTAGCTCAGGGCGAGGCGGAGCGACTTCGCGGCGAGCTCGTGGACAGGGTACAGCGATCATCAGTCCATCAGGGTTTATAGATCAGGATAGTTTGGGTACATTAGCCCTTGTTTTACTCAAAAGTCCCTAAAATCAGGGGTTTTTAGTGGCTTGACACAACTTTCAAATGCGCTATAATGTCTGCACATAATCCACTAATGCCTTGGGACTAGTAAATATGAAGAATAAAATTTTAACCCTTATTGAGCTAAGCGGCTGACTTCGTTTTTTTGTCCGTAAAAGTGGGCCGCTTACAGCGGTCTTTTTTGTACCTTTCCAAAAAAATTTGCCACTACAGACGGCCCGCCCGATATTCTTTACTCTATGAGTACATTTTCATCGGCGGGCCACCTGTGGCGGTAACCCCTGTGGCGGTGGTAATCAGGAACATTGAAAATTGAATAAGAAACCCCCACACTAACTTTCGATAGAACGCGACCCGCGATCGCGTTCAGGTAAAGTAGTCAATGAGCCATTTATATGGATAGAGCAGCATTGCACTGAACCGGACTGTTGATAGACAGAATCGAAGGTTAGTGTGGGGGAAACGCACAAAACGGTAAGAGCATCTTTATTATTTTTGCTTATGGTGAAAATAATAAAACGCCGTTGCTTTAGGCAACGGTACGAATCTTGCAACCCTCCTCATTAAAGT
>Ga0209343_10000313_pt1 | contig 67584 bp, 75 predicted proteins | sample RifCSPlowO2_02_FD_184026 | JGI IMG/M metagenome (GOLD analysis project Ga0209343, IMG submission 184026) | Groundwater microbial communities from Rifle, Colorado - Rifle CSP2_plank lowO2_0.2 (SPAdes) (version 2) | ecosystem: Environmental > Aquatic > Deep subsurface > Groundwater | place...
TCAGATTATAATAAAAGGGATAAAAAAATAAACCAATTATTGAACCTCCTGAATTTTCGTAATTGCTGTTACAAACTGTCCACAATTGCTTCCTATCTGGTTTTCTTCAAGCTCGCCAATGCTTACAATTACATCAAAACCAAGCGAGCGAAGACCTTCTACCAGTTTATCAATTGAATTTTCATTCTCTGAATCTAATGCAGAAACAAGATTATTGTCAGTTGCTTTCTTCGTAGGGTTTAAAGGAGTAATCTTAACTAAAAATTTATTAGAATCAAAATATTCATCAATTACTTTTGGTTCAACTGGATAATCTTTCATAAGTGCGAAATTCAGTGTTATTTTTCTATCGCCTTCAACAAAAAATTTTTCTCCATACTCGCTAATCTGCTCAAAGCTCCATTTTTTAATTGGAATTAACTTGTCGCGCTTTTCGAAGTCAGTTGTATGAATAGAAAACTGCATTTGAAATTTACCATGTTTATAATATTTGTTCTTAATTTCCAATAAACGCGCAAAAAAATCATCCCTACCTTCTGGCGCAATGGTTGAAACTGATGGAATTAGACCAGGCGCATTATACTGCGCTGGCAATTCTTCTAGTACATCAAGCACTGCATTGTTATACGCTGGCTCACCCATCCTGGTAAACTGCACCTTAAACTTGTCTGTTGGGATCTTTCTATCTGGGAACCTTCTGCTAACAATATGATCTACCTGTGCAAGTATCTCTTCCTTTGAAAGATTGCCCCCAAACTGCTGTCCTGCATCGCACATTAAACATTTCACTGGACAACCATGCATTACCGAAAGTACAAGCACCCATTTTTTTTCTATTGGCAAATTCGGCTGGAAGGATTCTACGAATTCTATTAATTTGCCGCTTTTTGTACGCGCAATGAAAACTGTTGCGATATTTTCTTTTCCATAATTTTGGATCACTTCGATTGACATGATAGAAACCTCCCTACTTTAATGGCGGTATTCAACCCATCACCAACTGCAATGGCAGTATGCCTGAAGTTTTGTAATTTAATGTCGCCAGCAAGAAAAATCCCTAATTTTTCCAAAGCGTCTGAATCATTTGCTAATAAATCCTGCCAGCTTTTGCTAATAAAGGGCAATTTTTTCTCTCTGCCAATTGCTACCAACGTATGATCAGAAGGAATTGAATCGAACTTACCAAATTTATATATTTTTATATTCTGCTTCTTTAGTGCGCGCTTATACAAAATGGGGATACATTTTGTTTTATTTTTAATGAATAGATTGACTTGTCTTGCAGCATTGGCTACGTTAATTGCGTAGTCAAATGCAATATCACCACTGCCGATTATATTAATTGTTTTTCCTTCAACATCCGAAAGTTGATCCAAGTCATAAAACAATTTTCTCTTACTTAAATTTACTTCTCCATTTAATTTTTTTGGAATAGAACCGCTTGCGATTATTATAGTTTTAGAACAAAAGGTTTTATGATTTGTTTTTATAAAAAAGGTGCTAGCTCTATTATCTATGGATTTAACTTCCAGAAATTGCGGCTTTATATTATGCACTTCTAACTGCTTTTGGAATAACCTAACTAAATCAGCTCCAAAAATGCCGGCAGGGAAACCTGGATAATTCTCTATAAGACTAGCGTTATTTAACAACCCACCTACCTTCTTTCTCTCCAATAAAATTATGTTAGTACCTGCGCGCTTTAATTGAATGGCTGCTGCTATACCTGCTGGACCAGCTCCGATTATAATCACATCATACATTTTTATCACTTGAAAAATGAAATTGTTTGGTCTGTAGTTACTGGATAAACGAAACCATGAGAAAGCGCTAATATACTTGCTAAATGTAGTTCTTCATTATATGTCGCAGTTGCATCCATTACAAAATATACATTAAAACCACGCAAAAAGGCCTCACGCGCAGTAGTATCACAGCATAGGTGTGTCATCACCCCTGTTAATACTATCTGCTCAATATTATTTTCTCTTAGAATTCTCTCCAAATTGGTTCCATAAAAGGCACTATAGCTGCTCTTGCGAATTACCTTGTCATCTCTAGATCTCTTTAATGCTAATTTAGAATAAAATGTTCCTTCAAGCACAGCGTCTGCCCACCATTTTTCCATCATACCAGTATCTTCGCCTTCAGCTAGCGCATAACGCGTAAAAATAATAGGTAGACCCAAACTTCTAAACATCTTAATTAGTTTTTTAATGTTTTGAATGATAGCTTTCCCAGCAGGCACAAATGCATGTGATTTTTCATTCAAGAAAAAGTTCTGCATGTCTATTACTAAAAGAGCGCAGCTACGTTTTGTAACTCTAGGTGGCAGCCTTAATCTACTGTGTTTTCTTATTTTTCCGAGCCATTCTTCACATTTCTTTTCCAGCCCGCCACGTAAGTAGTTGGTTTTTTCCATATACACATAAAAGGAAGTAGTATTTTTAATCCTAAGTGAAAAAAAATTCACAATAGATGTTTTACTTTTTGCAAGCCAAGCAAGGCTCCAGATTGTTAGATGGTATTTTTACTCTATCTAACCCTCTTTTCTTCATTATCTTGCAGACCTTTCTAAAAGAGCAGCCAGAGCAAACAAAATTCTCAATCAAGAAGAATAATGGAGGAACAATTTGCTCATTGGCATAGTAAGTCCTTTCCTTGCCTTTTTTCTTAAAGGATATTAAATTAACCTTTAATAAAGTGGCTAAATTATGAGATACCAGCGTCCTTTCATAATTTAAGTCTTTTACTATTTCAGTTACATTCTTTTCTTTTTGTAATAGAGATTGTAGAACAGCAATTCTAATTGGGTTTGCAAGTGTTGAAAAAAACTGCATACAAAATCTTTCGTACTTAACCATGAAGGATATATACTTCACATAAATTTAAAAATAGAGACAAGAAACTAAAAAATAGAAAAAGAAAAAAGAAAAAAAGAAGATTTATCTTCTTTTTCCACCACTTGCTTTCATTGCTGGTGGTAGGTTTAATTCATTACCCATACCTTCTTCTTGACCAGATGCCATTTGGTATACTGATATTAACGCAACGACCAATGCTGCTGGTGCAACAAATACTGCTAATGCAGCCAAGAAGCCGGTTATTGCTGGAGCAACTGATGCCAACGACTCTACTTGTAATAATGGAGTCAAAGCACTTGATACTCCTAATAATGCGATAGCAGCTACCAAGAAACCAACTGCTTCTTTTGGACTTATGTTCATAAATCCAACCAATAACCCTAACAATGCTAGAACTGCATATATGCCTGCAACATTTTCTTGTACAACAGCAACACTACCTGCTAAAAGTCCTACGACTAGTGCTAGCAAAACTCCTACTAGAAACAATATTTCTCCTAATTTTGATTCACCCATTCACATCACCCTGATAGCCATAGCCTTTTGGCTGAAACTCATCTTGGAGCTTCTAGCTATCTTTTTTTATCGGGAGGACACCCGAGTTAAAGGAAAAAGAAACAAAATGTTTATAAATACAGTAGTCGAATTTACGGCGATAGTCTAATTTTTAGCTGTTTTTGAATATGAAATTATAGAAGGAAACACAAATAGACTCACTGCAATGCAACACAGTCTAGCTCCTGAGGAAATTATTTTGCTTATGAGCTAGACTGTGTTGTGAGCCTTGGGCCATGGGCATTGGGCATTGAGCCATGAAAAAATTAGTAGTCTTTTTTAACAGATAAGCCTTCATCATCCAAACCAACAAATATTGGCAAGAGGCGCCCACATCTTGAAACTACTTCTTGGATTTCCGCGTGGGAAGGAAGAGGATTACTTAAAATTCCTTCACCCCATTTGGCAAGCATTTTTCTTGTAATATAAAGTGGATGTAAATTAACCAAAACAAATGCGACTCCGAATTTATTTTGCAGCTCTTTAACTCTTTCGATAGTTCTTACTGCTTCTTCTACTGCATCACGAAGCTGCATAGTTGGTACGGGCATAAGCATGACATTTATCTGCAAGCCCAAGCCAAGTTCTTTTGCCAATTGAAAAACCTGTTCCATGTGCTTTTCGCTAATCATTTTATGCAACCCACCTTCAGAAGTTCTTAATTGCACATCTTGAGTTTCATAACCAACTATAACCTCAAATCTGATGCTTGTTCTACTTATAATATAAAGAGCATGTTCTATCCTTTCTTTTCCCATTCTTGAGATAGCTATCTCAGGACGAGAGTCAATCCCAATGCATTCTAGATTTCGAAACATTAACATAGAGGTAATCGCAAAATTAAATGTTTCGTCGCTTATTTCAATCCTGCTTAAAACATTTCCTGACCCGTATAGATTAACCTGCTTTACGAGATCTTTTTCATCACCTAGTTTTACAATATCCTCAACTAGTAAGCGCTGGTTTTCTTTTGGGTTTATACCCATTCCTAGTGTTGGAATATCACAGTGGTTGCATTGTCTTCCATAGAATACACAACCTTTAGCATTTTCGTTTTTAAGAAGTACTTCAAATCGCGGCCCTCTTGGGCTTACCCTTATTGATCCGATTTTTCCATTTGCCATTGTAATCAACCATTAACTTTGAAGTTTTCCCAACCAGCACCGTAAGTATAACTTATAGTAAGTGAGATAATTTGTCCAGGGACCACGGAAATCTCTTTAGGCAATGGAACTATCATTGCAGGCATTGTGTCGTTTGCAGCTCCAAAATAAATACCAGGATATATTTCTACAATTGAAGTAAGACGTAACGCATTGATCTGCACCTTTGCCATTGCAGTTAATGTAATTCTAATGGTTGCATCAGGCGACATACCAGCAGAAAATAGAATTTCACTTGCTACTACTGATGGGGTAACATCTAGCGCCTTTTCAGTGCTATCAAATTCAAAATAAGTTGTTGGAAATCTAACAAGTCCTTCTTCATCACCAAATGTTGCGTGCACTCCTTGTACCAAATTAATTATTTTTCTTGGTACTAATATAGGCTTATTTTCTAAAATTTTTAACAGATGACTTATAACTGGTATTTGGGGCTCAGCAACACACCAGGTACTAAGAAGTTCTCCGCATACAATATCAACGCTAGGAATTTCAGTTAATGATAATGCATCACCTATCATCAGCTTAATGATTCCTAATCCGTTTCTTTCAAAGTTCCTACGAGCAATTTCTGCCATTTTTTCATCTTTCTCTATAGCAATAACTTCTCTAGCACCTGCACAAGCTGCGTATATAGCCAGCAAACCAGAACCTGTTCCGACGTCTAAAACTGTTTTTCCAGATGCAAAGTGGTCAAATGCCTTTTTGAAGGCCTGGTTTCTTCTCCTATTTCTAACAAATTCCAGATGCCCGGCTGGTGCAAATGAACCATTATCAGTGTGTCTCAAAGCTGTTTGCATTTATTCACCCAATATAACTAAATACCACACATTTCTTATATATAAACACTTGTCGTCCCAACTACAAACGACTATAAATATTCGTATGCAAAATATTATTATGGATGAAAAAGAACTGCTTGCTAAAATAGGTTTGAGCGAGAATGAATGTGAAGTATACTTAGCATTGTTAAAGCTTGGACCACTGTCTGCTTATGAGATAGCACAAAAAACAGGAATTTACAGACCGCATGTATATGATAAGATAGAAACACTTGCCAAAAAAGGACTAGTTAGCTATGTACAAAAAGGAAAGAAAAAAATATTTTCTGCTGCACCGCCTTCAAAGATAATGGATTATCTTAAAGAGCAAGAGAAAGATGTGCAAGAAGATATTAAACTATTAGCAGATAATCTCCAGCACCTTAGTTCTTTGTATAGTGTTTCAAAAGAAGACACAAACGTCCAGGTGCTTATAGGGGTTGAGGGACTAAAACTTCGATTAAAAGATACTTATGAAACACCACATAAAGAGAATCTGATATTTGGCTTGAATGAGGAAAAATATAATAAAGCATTGCCAGTTTTTATGCCGCAATATTTCAAAATACTAAAAGAAAAAGGGATAAGGGAGCGTGTCATAACGTATAAGAAGAAAGGAGTTTTCATGTTTGATAATGAAGTTACTACCTATAGATTTTTAGATACTAAAGATATGAACCCAGTAAATACTATAATTTACGGAAATAAGGTTGCGTTTATTATATGGGGTATGCCAATAACAACGATAATAATTGAAAACAAGCAACTCGCACACACGTATAGTGAGCATTTTGAATATTTATGGAAAATTGCCGATAGAAAAAATTAGATGTATACGAAAGGGACGAAAATGAAAAAGATACTCGTATTCGGAAACCCACTTGTACCCCAGGATTCACTAGCACTTAAAGTTGCAAAAACATTGCAAAAAGAATTTGTAGATATAGAATTTAAGGAACTTGATGCAGTAGAAGAAATACAAAACGAAGGGAAAAACCTGATTATACTTGATGTTGTTCAGGGGCTGAAAAAAACAATAGTGATAGATAATCTTGATCAAATAAAAACAACTAGCATCTATACAATGCATGATTTTGACCTTGCATGGAACTTAAAACTGCTAAAAAAAATAGGCGCAATTGAAGAAGTGAAGATAATAGGAATACCAATGAATTACGCAAAAAAGAATGCAGTCAAGGAAACAAAAAAAATCATAACCAGTTTACTCTTAAAAAATGAGTAGCACAACTCATGCATGGGTCATATGCCCTAATCAGTTTTTCAATTTCATATTGTATTTCGCGCTTTCTCTTTCCTTCATACAGATTCTGTTCAACGAGACGTGCAACATTCTTTTCCATACTAATTTGATTTTGGGCTGTTGGGATTACTAGATTGGCATACGTTACCTGCCCTAATTTATTTATTTTGAGATGATAATATAACGTTCCGCGCGGTGCCTCGATTGCTGCAACACCTTCACTGTCTTTCTCCAGTTTCAATACTGGGGACTTACGCTCTTTTGGCTCCAGTTCTTCTATAATATCTAATGAACGATCTACGCAGTTAACTATCTCAATTGCCTGGGCAAGATTATTATGATAGATATTATCAGATGGAAACACCCTGAAAGCAGAACCAACATCTTCGCGAGTTTTTCGATGTAAACTGCCACCATTCAGATTCATACGCGCGAGCGCGCCAACGATATATGTTTTGCCTTCGAATTTAAATCCAAGCGCCTGCGAATATGGTATTACATTCCTAGTAAGGTGGTTAGCAAACTGTTCTTCTGGGATACAATAGTTGCGCGTAGAACAAAGTTGATCTCCAAGATAGCTAAAATCATCGTTTTTAATCGCAATATATTCGGGTTCCTGCTCTTTAAATTCAAAATTACATTTATAAAATATATCAACGAACTCGAGCGCGTATGCGCGAACTTTTTTAAGATCAACAGCTACTGCCTTCAAATCCTCTTTTTTTGGAATTCTTACAAAGTTGCCAGGAACTGGATACATTGCATGAACTGCCCTGCCTGCAACAATGGTACTTAGCTTGTTTCCTGCAGCCTTAACATCAAATGCCTTGTGAACAAGATCATGCTCATAGCCTTCATCTGCAAAATCAAGAAGAGAATCTTTTCCAAAAAGATCAGGCAGGCAGAACAAATAAAGGTGCATTGCATGATCGCGTATATTAAGGCCATACAGGCTAAGATGGCGCAGCATAAGCGTTTGATAAGATGGAACATGGTGATATGCTTTCTCCACTGCTTCAATACAGCAGGTTAAATGTGCGATGCTGCATGTGCCACAAATCCGGGAAACAAGTTGATGGGTTGCAATGGCAGGCTTGCCACGAACTGCATTGGTAAAAAATCTTTTATTCTCGGTTATCCTCAGTTTCACATCAGTTACTTTGTTTCCTTCTACTTTGATATCTAGGTCTGCATGACCTTCAATCTTACTCAGATTATTCATATTTATATCGAAATTTCCTTTGTGCATTTAAATCACTTTAAACTTTTTAAGACAATTATCAAGAGTTTTTAAAAAAACATTAGGATCCATCGGACAACCTGGGACGCGCTCATCAACCTTAACAAAGCTCTCAAGAGGATGAACTTTTTCCAGAAGATGAAATTTCTTAATGAGCGGCTTAATTTCCTTTTGAAGTTCAGCTGAAAAATTGTTCCGCTGTGCTGAAGGAAAACCAGTACACGCACATTCCCCTATAGCGACCAAGTATTTGGAAATATGCTTTATTTTTTCAAGCTTTTTTCTCTCTTTGTCGCTGGAAATCGCACCTTCCACAAACGCAACATCAAACGGGCCAAACTGATTTATTGATTTAAGCATCTTACAATGTCTGAATTCAATAAGTTTTTTCCACTCAAAATAATGTTCATTCAGCAACTCAACAAAAAGTATTGAACTGTCTTCGCAACAGGTAAACGTAAACCATCCAATGGCAAGTTTTTTTTGCATATTGAAAATAAGTGGCATAAATTTATTAACTTATTCAGATTGAAAGAATCATGAGCAATGAAAAGGGAATAATGTTTGGATTTATTACAGCACTAATTAGTGGTGTTTCAATATTTGTAAACAGCTTTGGAGTAAGCCTAAGCGATCCTTTTGTTTATACAACCATAAAAAACGCACTTGTTGTAGTATTCATATTATCAACATTTTTTATATTCAAAAATATGCGCGAACTTTCTGCACTTACAAAAAAGCAGATTGCGCAGCTAGTGATAATTGGTTTGATTGGCGGAAGCGTTCCGTTTCTCTTATTTTTTTACGGTCTTTCGCTTGGTATAGCCTCTGTATCCTCTTTTATATTTAGGTCATTATTTATCTTTGCGTCGCTTATGGCAGTATTCTATCTTAAAGAAAAAATTGATCATAGATTTTTTATTGGTGCGTTAATTGTTTTTATAGGAAATTTTCTTTTGGTTAAGGGTGATTTGGCATTCGGCACTGGGCAAATAATGGTTCTTATTGCAACACTTCTATGGGCAATAGAATATAACTACTCAAGAAAGGTACTTGCAGCGCTCAGTCCAAGGGTTGTTGCATTAGGTAGAATGTTTTTCGGATCTATATTTTTGCTGGTCTTTCTTGGCGCCACTGGTAAGATTAATGCGCTTTTTGTTATTTCTTATGATATATTGCCCTGGACAATAATCGCATCATTATTCCTTTTCCTGTACGTTACTTTCTTTTATAGTGCGCTTAAATATACAACCGTATCAAATGCAACAGCTGCACTTGCACTTGGCGGACCAATAACTGCCCTACTAAATGCAGTTTTTATTGGTAAGGTTCCTGTAATAACTGAAATAATTGGTCTGCTTCTTACTGTTATAGGGGCTATTGTAATAATAGGCATCTCATCATCATTAAAATCGATACTTCATCTAAGAGAAAATATAAGTGCGTTAAGATGAATACTAAAAAATTAGGTGCCGAATTGCAGGCTCGTTACTCTTTTGTACCAAACTGCCTTGGCTATTGCGGACCAAATACTTTTCAAAAAATCTATGTTAGATACCTGCAGGGACAAACAAATATCAAAAATGTTGAAAGAGAATTAAAAAAATTTATAATACCATTTGCATACCTGAAACTTATTGCAAAAGCAAACAAAATGAAACCATGGGATTACAAAGTTGTTGAGGCATTCTGGCTTGGAAATGAATTGCTGAACAATATAAAATACAAACAACTTAGAAACTTTATTCTACACGATTTAGTTAGGGTTGGTCTTGATAAAGAACGTGCATTAAAACTTATAGAAAAAATGCCGAAAGGCATGGTGCCGAGCCACTGCTTTCATGTTATATTTGTGCAGTTTATAACAAACAAAGTAGATAAAACAACAAAAAACTTTGACAATTGCCATGTTGGCTGGGGCAGAGTATTAACTATAAAGCCAACATCAGTTACATTGAGATATGTCGCACTTGATAAAAAGAATAATAAATACATGCTAACACCTAAAGTAAAGACGATCAAACACAGCCTCCTAAAAAATGTAAAAAAGGGAGATATTGTAACAACGCACTGGAATACTGCTATCCAGAAGATAACCAATAAACAGGCGAAAAATCTTAAGAAGTATACACTATGGAATATGAATAGATTAAACCGCATCATCCATTAACATTATTGTTCTTCCTAAATTCGCGCGAACTGCTAGGCCAGGAATAACAAGTCTGCTATCTTGCGACTCTATTATGCCAAGGCCGACTAATTCTCTAATCGCTGCGCCGTATGTAACCAAGTCGACATCCTTACTACCAAGAACTAATTTTAATAATGCGATCTCGGATTGAGATAATCTTGCAATCCATTGGCAAGGTTTTCTTGAAATAGCTCGAACTATCGAACTGTCATCTAATTCAGGAGATTCTCTTAGAGTACTAAATACCTGATCTATAAAATAAGCTGATCCTCCGCTTAATTCTAAAAGTCTGGATACAACCTGATCGCTTAAATGAATAACAAATCCATCCAAATTAATAGTGTGAATACGATCTCTTGCCTCTTCTAATGATAATTGTGCATTCAATAAATATCTTTCAGTTCCAGGAAAATGCTCGTCAAAAACAGCTTCAACATCTGGTGCTTTATGCAATGCAAAAACAACGCGGGCGCCATTTGCGATTAATCTTTTTATTTGATTAGTATATACGATTCTATCTGCACCAGAATGCTGAAAATTGCAAAAAGTAATTGCTTCATCTATTAATAAAACACCTGCGCGTGCGCGAGAAAGAGTTCTATAATCCAAGTTCCCGGCAACATTATCTAAAAGCGGAGATTTGTCTTTAAGCTCCTCTGCAAGTGCGCGTAGCAATGTTGTCTTCCCGGTTTTATCCAATCCAACTATTTTTACGTGCTTTCCTTTTCTCAAAAGCGCGGCGATTTCTCCAGCCTCTTTTTGTCTTAAGGCCATAGGAACTGAAACTGCTACTGCATGCATGATAAAAACCTTGAAATAGTATCGTTAGAAGAATTATTAACCTCTCTGAAAACGTTCGAAGATCTCTTGAAATCTTTCTAATTTTACCGTTAATTCAATAACTTCTTTGCCAAGCCTATCAACTTCTCTTTTAATGGCCAACTTAAGTTCTGCATTTTCAGTACGAAGCCTGTTATTTTCTTGTAGCACTGAATTAGCTGCGTGGGCTAGCTCAATGTTTTGCCTTGTAAGTGCAGCGTTTTCTTCTGCAAGCCTTTCAACTCTAGGAATTAATTCAGCTAATCTCCTTTCCATGGCTTGAAGATTTGCATGTGATTGGGCCATTGCCTGATGATATGCTGCTAGTCTTTGTTCTACTGCTCCGATTGCCTGATTAAATAAAGACTCAACAAAACTTAAGAGCGTTATTTCTAATTCAACCTGCATTTTTCTAAATTTAGTAAGAGGCCTTCCACTTTTAAATAATTTTGGACTTCCATCATCATTTAGTATATATCTACCAGTTTTATCATCACGAAGATAATCTGCCATTATTGGTTGACCGCCACCATTTAGCACATAGTCATTTTCCAAAATGCCTACTCGTCTTAATATAACTTCTATCTCTCCAGTTATTGCATCATTAAGGGCAGTATGTGAATTTACAAGTTGTGTAACTGGCCCTTCCCTTATTGCATCCATATAAGCAGTAACATAGATTTCAACTAATCTAAGAACAACGTCTTTAAGCGGACCAAGTTGAGCTAATAATTCAGGAGGTAGATTTACATTAACCTTAAGCGGGGGTAACTTTGTGCGCCCTAACAATTCTGAGTCTTCTTCTATAGTGATATCAAAATCTGCTGGTTTTGGTGCTGGTGGTGCTCTTGACGACCCTCCTCGTGGACCTTCTACAAGCTCACCTGGTTCTACCTTAGCAAAACATATTAAGCTTAGCGCACGCGGACCACGTGCATGTAATGGTAAAACTGCTGCCAAAGTTGGTGGCATTACATCTGAACCAGCACGACAAAGAGAACGAAACGCTAATCCTCCCATCTATCCACCATTATAAAAACTGATAAAATATGTATGGTAAGAACTATATTTAAACGTTTGTTTTAATGAAAAAAGAAGGATTTATATAAAAAAATAGAAAAAGAAAAAAAATTATTTTGGTTCTGGCTCTGCTTCGTCTTCAACACCAACTAATTTTGCTGCTGTTCGAAGTGCACCTTGCACAACTTTCTTAACAGCTGCCAAAACATCTTTTTTAGTTGGTCTTTCATCTAAAGCTGCTTTTAGTTCTGTATTTGCTGCTTCTAATGCTTCCACTCTAGCTGCAAGAGGTCTAACTGCCTCTTGAACTGCTTCTGCAACTTGTGCTGGGGTTGCTCGTCCATCTGCTGTTGATTGTGCTTCCGAAGCTGCACTTGCTGCACTACCTGCTGCTGTTTCTGCCTCTCCTACTCTTCCTTCTAATGCTTCCATTCTTTTAGCTGCTGAATCAGATGTAGTTTGTAATGCTCTTGTTAATTCTGTTCTTAATATACCGACAGCTTCGCTTACTGCTGCTTTAACATCATCTGGAGTTGCTTTTCCTGCTAATGCTTCTGTTAATCTTGTTTCCAACGCCGAGCATGCTGCATCTACTGCTTTTTGATCAACCTTTCCATCTGCTGTTGTTCGCGCTGTTGCTGCTACCTGTTCTGCTGCTCCAACTTTTTCTTCTACTGCAGTCATTCTTTGAGATGCAGAATCAGATGTGGTTTGTAATGCTCTTGTTAATTCTGTTCTTAACGTACCGATCGCTTCACTTACTGCTGCTTTAACATCATCTGGAGTTGCCCTTCCTGCTAAAAATCCTTCTATTACGCCAGCCAAAGCAACAAAAGGTGCTTCCATAAAACCTAAATTAGGAAGAGACTTTACTGCAGTTATTAAAGCTGGTGGACTACCCCCACCTCTTGGACCTTCTGCATCTGGGTCAGGTCTATTAAAACAAGGACGATTGTGCGGTCCGCCTAGGCGAGTGCTTCTTGCTGGATCAAATCCTAAAACTCTTGCTCTTTCACCTACCATAAACACACCTCTTCAATTTATAAAAATTGATAAGAAATGTTTTATAACAAAGGGTATTTAAATGTTTACGGAGGTGGAAAATCCAGTATTTACAGTCTACTTACCTTCGTTGCTTCAGGTGACCTAGCTATTTCAATTGCTTTTCCATGATACTCTACTGCATATGCCCTAAATTCTTCAGCACTTGCAATTCTATCTATTCTTTCATAATTAGCTGCAACCTTGTCCAATACAGAAGCAGCTCTATCATATGCATCTCTTATAGCTTGATACTGTTCAACAGATTGAGAATATCTAAGACTGCGGCGTGTAGCAAGAGCTATTTTAACATTTGCGCTGAATGCCTTCATGTACATTCTTCGCTCTTTTTCATGGTCTCCAAGTTTAGCATATAAGTCCCCTCCTAGTGTATAAAGCTCTGGAAGAAAACTAGCAAAATGCATATCTGATATAGCAGACTCAACAATCCTTATTGCCTTTTGAATAAGTTCTAAATGATTGCCATTACTACCTGGAATTGCCTGTCTAAGATCAGCAGCATGAGCGAATGCAGCTGCAGCTTCTACTGGCTTACCACTTTTTTCGAAACCAAGACCTCTTTTAATCAAGGTGGATATTGTTTCACGATGAAGACTAGATGCCTTTGTATAGCATTTTCTAGCATTTTCTCTATCATGGGACACTGTGTAATAACCTGCTGCCCTTCTATATAATAATGCAGCCTTCTCATAATCGCCATTTTGTTCTGCAATGGCCGCATCTTGCTCGTAGATGCTTGCGGCAGATTTTAAATTTCCTTTGCTAGACGGTTCGCTAGATCTAACAACTATCTGTGCTGTAGCTGGTGCAGTAGTTATATGTGGTTTCTGTGCTGCGCAACCCATAGCAATAGTTGCAACCAATGGTGCTAAAAGTCTAAAATTGACATTAGCAGACCTACCTGATGCTGACTGATAATTTAGTTTCATTCAAATACACCTCATTATTTCTAAGTATTTTTTTATATCAAGTTAGATGAATAAAAGTCGGATCAATCTATACTGAACCACCGAGATAAAACCAAGAATTTCAATCGGCACAAGCTTGTCGCATTGTGACAAGATGCCTATTGTTCGTTGCGACGAACAATCAGGTTACTTATTTGGTTCAGTATATCGAGTTAGATGAATACAACTGATCGAGCAATCATTCTAACTGAAAAATTGTAAAAATATATTAGCTTGGAAAGATTAATAAATATATGTAAATGTGTGATTATTTCTTTTTTAGTGGTTTTTGTTTTTCTAAGAATAAGTACTCATAAACAAAACTAGCAAGTAGCGCTCCGAATATCGGGCCTACCCAATAGATAAATTGTGTAGAATTTTGAGGATAAATTAAAGAAAAAATGGAGCAAAAAAATAACCTATTGCCCCTACAATTGCACCGCCAATGCCCCCTATAACTGGTGAAAGAATACTAAGTACAAGATCTGATCCACTTGCAGCCATTTCATAACGCCCTGTACCAATAACAAAATATGAAATAACATTGAGTGGTAACCATACACTAAACCAAATCCAAAGAAGAATAATTCCTTGAATAACTAACCCAAGATCAAAACCATTTTTAGTAAGTACCATAGAGGTGTAAAATGAAAGGACGATCATACCTATGATTAAAGTAAACATAAAAAAGAATCTTCTCAAAAGTTCTGACTTATGGAATAGAAGTAAAAAGATAACCGAAATTGAAACAACTATGGGCGGTGCTAAAAAATTAATGAGAATGCCTTTTGCTTGTACAAAATATATGTAATTTGTATATATACTCACAAAAAACAACAGAGGAATAGAAAACAAAGACAATAGAAAAAAAAGTACGCCTATGGGAAAGAGTAATTTAAATCTACTAAAGCATATAATAGCCAAAACAAATGAACCTCCACCAACCATAAATATGATAGATATATCAACATTAAATGGTGGTAATAAACCATTCAAAAAAAGACCAGTAACCAGCCAGAATATTATTAAACCGCTAGTTGAAAACAGGAGGCGTTTAAGATCAAGAGAAAAACCAAATTCTTCTCTTGGAATTTTTTCTTTTAAGATTTCTTTAGAATTTTTTGGCTTCATAAGTACAACCAATTAATTATTTCTTCCCTAATTTCGCCTCTTTTAAAAATAAATATTCATAAACAAAGCCCGCAATTAATGCGCCGAATATTGGACCTACCCAATAGATAAATTGTGGCGCCCATATACCACTTGCCAATGCAGGACCGAATGCGCGTGCGGGATTCATTGCTGCACCAGTTTGTGTACCGCCCATCACTATATCATATATTAATACTGCACCTATTGCAAATCCAAAGAAGCCAGCTGGCGCTTGTTTGTTTACTGCAACGCCATAAATAGTTAGAATCAAGAAGAATGTAAGAACTGCTTCTAAAAGCATACCAAATCCAAAACCAAGCTCTGCTGGAAAGCCATAAAGCTGCTCTCCGCTCGCTTGTGGATACAGAAATAATAATAACAAACCTGCAACGCTAGCGCCTAATAATTGCGAGATAATATAATACACTGCTTTTACTAGCTCGATGCGCTTATTCGCAAGCATAGCAATAGTTACAGCAGGATTAAAATGCGCTCCGCTTATATGCGCTAATGAATAAATCATGGTCATTAAAACTAAGCCATGTGCTAATGCTATTCCAACAACGCTAACTGCGCCATTTGTAAGCCCATTGACTAGAACAGCACCTGCACCAATAAAGACTAAAGCGAATGTTCCAATGAATTCTGCTACGTAATTTTTAAGTGTCATTAATGAAAAACTAAAAACTAAAGATTTTTAATATGAAGCCCTCCTATATTTTTTACTTTTTATAAGAAAATATTGAACGGCTGACGCGGAGGAACCGCGTTGATTAGGAGGGCAAAAGACGATGGGAATTAGACCTGCAAAAGCAATTAGAGATATAAATAAGGTTGCGTGGACACGATACTCGAAGAGCAAACCAAGAAAGTCATACATAAAGGCTATGCCACATCAGGATTTACAGCAGTTTAGAATGGGTATACAAAAAGAAGACTATGATGTTATATTAAATCTGGAATGCCAAGAAGATGTAATATTACGGGATAACACAATTGAAAGCGCTCGCCAAAGCGCAAACAAACTCTTAGAAAAGAACATACCTACTGGTTATTACTTTATTGTAAGGATTTTCCCGCACCACGTAATCAGAGAAAACAAAATGATTGCTGGAGCTGGAGCAGACCGTCTACAGAAAGGTATGCGACAAAGCTTTGGCAGACCAACTGATAAGGCAGCACGCGTATATTCTGGCAAAGCGCTATTTACTGTATATACATACAAGCAATACGAACAACTAATTAGGCAGTCACTCGAAAGAGCAAAAAGAAAACTATCTGGTAGATTTAAGATAATTGAAGCTAAAAAAGGAAAGGCAGCATAGTTACTGCAACTAGTAATCAGCTTTTGGCAGTGGTTTTTAGTGTTAACATATATTTTTAAACCTATTATAACATAGTTATTTATACAACTTTAGTGAAATAACTGTAGAGGGGATATAGTATGGCAGGGGAGGATCGTGTTAGCGTTGATGATGCACTAATCAGCACAGATGTTGATAAGTTAATAAGAACTATTTCTACTAAGAAAAGAGTAAATATATACGAACTAGAAAAAGAAACAGGCATACACAAAAAAACAATAGATAAATGGATCCATGTTTTAGAGGATGAAGGATACATCAGAATAGAATACAAATTCACAAATACTTATGTTGTTTGGCTCGGTGCAGTACCAGCTAGCGCTCCAGAGGAGGAAATAGAATATGAGGTAATTAAGGAGAGCGACTCACCATTCAAAACAGATATAAAAAATGAAATTGAAAAACCTGAAGTAACTGTGCCAGAGGTCGTTAGCAAACCGATAGAAACAGTACAAGAAATTGAAAAGGTAGATGAGGAAAATGGTAAAGAAGAAATCCCAACTAATATCGAGGAACCAAAAGAGTATGAATCTATAAAAATTGAACAAATAAAGGAAAGAGTATACGCTTATAGCCCAAAAGAAACTGCAGAAAAGAAGAAGATAAAAGAGGTAGTAAACGAATATCTTGACGAAATAAACAGACAGAAAACTGAGATTGAAAAACTAAAGCAGGAGAAAGAAAAATTATACAGAAACAGGTATATGACATTGGAAAATAAAATAGAAGGAGATATCGTAGCTATAACAGAGCGCGTTTTGGAAAAGGAAAGTCGCATTTTAGAGCTTAAAGAAAGGGTATTAGAGCTACCAGATAAGGTAGATGAAGTAGAAAAATTACACAAAACAATGGAAAGAATAGAGAGGGAAGGGCGCGCCATTATTAAGGTTACAAAAGGAAAGGTAACCGACTTTTTGGATCATCTAAAGAAATCAGAAGAAGCAATAAATGAAGGGATAGCAAGGGGAAAAGAAACAGTAGAAAACGAAAAAACCAAGGTTAACCAATTAGAACAGACAAGTATTTCTATAAATGAAAGAGTAGATAATATAAAATCAACAATCGATCAAACACAAGGTGCTATTGACCAACTTACAGATTCAATGAAAGAGATGCTAAATCAACTAGAAGAGGCAACTGAAACCAAGGTAGAGATAGCTGAGATTACCAATAGAGTAAGGGTATCTGTTGACAAAAAAGAACAGGAGTTAGAAACATTAGAAAATGAATTAGTTGAAATCAAAAAACTAGAGCAATGGATAATGGAATATCTTAATGATTATGAAAACAAGATTGGCGAGATAGAGCAATATGTTAAAAATAGTGACGATGAATTAGACAGAATAAGAGAAGCTGCTGAAGGAGAATATATAAGGAAATATCTAAAAGAACTCGAAGGCCTTACTAGCATGTATGAAACTGAGCTAGATTATGCAGTAGCAGAAGAAAAAGGAATAGAAGATAGGATTGGTGAGGCAAGAGGAAGATTAAACGAGTTAATATTAGATAGCAAAACCATGATAAAAAAACTTCATAAAGATTCTACAAGTTTAGAAGAATTTGAACCAGTTGTTAGAAAGGTAAGGGACAAAGCAGAAAAGACAAAGAAAACTGTTGAGGAAAAGGAAAAGGAGCGCGACAGGCTTAGCGAGGATATTAGAGGAAGAAGGACAAAGAAGAGTAAGAAAGGGAAGAAGAAGTAGTTACTCTTTATTCCTGCTTCTGGCATCATCCACTGCTGCAAGCCAGGAATCTGCTATTTTTAATAGATAATTACCAAATGTTTTGCTAAATGAAATACGCATTGGTCTGAATTTTCTTTTGCTTTCTAAAGCAACAATTGTATCCCGTTCTATTTTTATCATACCTACTCTGCGCAAGCGTGGCAAAACACGATTATAGAATGTTGCTTTTGAGAGGTTATTTGATTTTATATAATTTGAGATTTCTTCTCCAGTAATATGTGTTTTATCATTTAGCAGCTTTAAAAAACCTAGGCTAACTTCATAATATTTTGATTGATATTTTTTTGAAAACACAAAATTTGTTAGTTCTTCCAATGTCCATAGATTGCGTGTTGCATTCTCATCCTTATCTTGAAAATTGCGAAGCTCTTCACTGTCAAAGCGGGGAAAATAAAGTGATTCGCTTGATGGCACGCCACGTGAGGCAATTGATTGGTTTTGGGTCTTGGGTCGTGAGTCTTGCGTTTCGGATTCTTCTTGGTCGCTCATTTTTTCACCGGTAAACATCATCATGGTGGCCAAAATTAATAAAACGAACTACTTTTTCATTTTCTCTGATTTCAAAAATTAGAACGTAGCTACCAATATGAGTTCTGCAACAGCCTTTCAAAACGTTTCCTAGCTCTTTATAATGATGCGGATTTTCTAAAATCTGGCTTATTTTCTTCTTAACCCGTTCATATGTTTGAGGATCATGTTTGGCTAATTTTTTCATTAAATCAAAAAAATAAGCGCTTTGTTCAATTGAGTAGGGCAAAGGATCACCCGCTTTCTTTGATGGCCCTGTCCATTTCATCTACCGAACTAAAGCTTACTTTTTTCCCTTTTTCCATCTCTTTTCTAAGTTCCTCAGTTTTCTTAATAAAGTTTTCTTTCATTGGCCTCTCATGTAGCTCTTCTTCTACGATGTTCATTATGTATTTATACTTAAGTAATTCTTCGTACTCGGTTTTTGAGATAGTAACACTTTCCATCTTATCACCAACCAGTATATAGTTAAGAAGAAATAAAATACTTACTAGCTGAACATTGATCCAAAACCAGCTTCTGCGCCTTCGTCTTCTGCAGATATTTTATCTAAGATTTTCTTCTCTTTCTCACCGCTGAGCACTGTCGCAACAGGCTTAAGCTTTTCATCTGCTTTTTTTATATTTTCCTCAGAAGAAGAAACATAAATGTAAATCTTTGACTTATCCTCGCCAAGGCTTGCACCTTCACGAAACTTATACCCAATACGCTCTAAGCTATCTGTTGCAAATTTGTCAGCCTCAAGAATTTTTAAAAGATCTTTCTTTTTTGATAGGTCGCACTCGTAAACGCGCTTCATGATAATCAACTATAATCCTCTTCTTCTTTTTCTTCTTTCCTTTCCTTTTCTTTAATCTCTTCTTTTTCCTCTTTCTTTTCTTCCTTTTCTTTTCTCTTTTCTCTTTTCTTAGATTTATATTTTGTTGGAACTGCTGCAACTGCAGGCGTAGCTGTAACTTTTCCACTTATAATTTTCTGAAAATAAAGTATCATGGCAGTATAAACTATTGGGAAACTAACAAAAAAGGTAATTATATTAATGACAGGAACAAACTGTGTAAGCCAAACTATTGCATATGCAACATATAAAATTAAAGCAAACACATGTGTGAATTTTAAAAACTTAAAACAGTTCTTAAGTGAATCCTTTATTCCAGAATCATAAACTGCTGCTGAAACAAATGCGCCATAAAATACATAGTGTACGATAAATGTAAATAATAAGGAAAAAAATGCCACAATTGCGTCTGCATAAGGAAGATTCCAATTTTTTATTACGAAAAAGTAAAGTGCAGCTAGAACACCAGTTGGCAGTAATTCGAAAAAAGAACGGACTAAAAACAAACCAAAAAACCGTGGTGCCTTTTTTAATGAATAATGATAGAAATCAAAAAAACTAACCTTATCGCCATTTAGTACGTTCAAATATCCATTCAACGCAGCACCTTTTACACCTGAAGAGAAATAGAAGAATAAAATTGCCAGGATAATAGCTAATGCAATTAATGGCGGTGAATCAACTGGAACTTTTACAACAGATGCAATAAAAAATCCAATAAGAAAAACACCAAGTAAGGCGAATAAAACAAGCAATTGTAATGCTAAATGAATAAATGCAACGCCAACAAACGGAACTGGCTTGCTTGTATAAGAGGAAATTGCACGCTGAATAGAATCGAACATGGTTGATTTATCAAAGATAAAGTATTTAAATATTATATTGTGATTTCCTCTTCATGACTAATATTAAGGTATCACGCTGTATGTCAACGCAGCACCCAGATAATATAAATACACCGTTCTTTTCCGACAGTGAAGTACTAACTGGAGAAGCAGAGATAAAGGAGGCATTCTATGTATTCTCTCAACTTGGCTGCAGAGAGCAAATGTGGGATAGCGAAGGAAAGGAAGTTGATGATGAGGTAATTGAAAAATTGCTTTCTAAATATACTGAATTCTTCAAAAAGAATATAATCGGTAAGGACGTCTTCCTAACTTACCGTGTACCTAATCCAAGCGTTCAAAAAGAACAAGGAAAGGTGTTATTAGAAACACTGCATAGCATTCCACGCGCATTTGATGTTGCCGGCGTACTTGGCCAAAACGTAGCACCAATATTTGAGGTAATATTGCCAATGACCACAACCCATGCTGAAATCGAGATGGTAAAAAATTATTATGAACGCGTTATAGTTGGTCAAAAAAATGCAAAGGTTTATCCTTCAAAAACAGTCAAGGAATGGGTTGGCGATTTCCAGCCAGAGCATATAAATGTTATTCCGCTATTCGAAACTTTTGAGGCATTCCGTGATGCTCCTGGGATAATCGAGGAATATGTAAAAGGCAAGCGTTTAGAGTATCAGCGCGTGTTCCTTGCGCGAAGCGATCCAGCACTTAATTATGGAAGTGCTAGTGCGGTGCTTATGGCTAAGGTTGCTTTACTAGAATTGCACGAAGTACAGGAAAAGACCAGTGTTGAGATACTACCTATTCTTGGTGTTGGCAGCGCGCCATTTCGAGGAAACTTCACCCCAGATAATGTAAGCAATTGCGGTGATGAATACCCAAGTGTGCAAACATTTACTGTACAATCCTCTTTCAAATATGATCATCCTTTTAGGGATGTTGCAAATGCAATTGATATTTTGAATCTAAGTCACAGACGCCCACCCTTGCCAATAGACAAGAAAAAAGCATTGAAATTTATCCATAAGATAAAGAACGAATACCAGAAACAAATAGTGAGCTTAGCTGATTTAATTAATAGTATTGCTAAATACGTACCAGAGCGCCGTGGTAGAAAACTCCATGTAGGCTTGTTTGGATATTCACGTTCTCTTAGGGGTATAAGTCTGCCCCGTGCGATAAAGTTTTGCGCTGCATTTTATTCCTTGGGAGTACCATCCGAGCTTTTGGGTTTAAACGCGCTTAGTGAGAAAGAATTCGAAGAATTGCATGAAATTTATGTTAAGCTAGATGAAGATTTGATAGATATTTGCAAATATGTTAATCTATCAAATATAAAGAAAATGCCTAATGCTGTAAAGAATGGCTTGCTTAAAGTGCTGGAATGGACAGAATATGAAGAAAATGAAGAATATGTTGAAATAACTTCCAACATTTATAATGCAATTTCAAAAGGACAGAGCGCAACGCTAGTTGAAGATATTAAGCGCGCAGCATGGATGAGAAGATTTTTAGGATAGATAGCTTCGCGAATTATAAACAGTGGCATTTTTATGAACAGAGAAAATATGGTTGTTGAACTGGCTAAAGAACTCGTATCCCATGATTCTAACTGTGTTGAAGGAAAAGAGGGCGAGGTCGCACAGTTTATTTTTAATTATTTAAAAGATCTTGGTTTAAAACCGGTAAAACAATTTTATGATGAGAAGAAAAATCGTTTTAATGTTCTTGTTTTTGGAAGCAATGAAACTAACCTTATGATTAATGGACATCTTGATACTGTACCAATAAACGATCCAAAAAACTGGCAGCGCAATCCATTCGGCGAAATTGCTAATGGAAAACTTTATGGTCGCGGAGCATGCGACACCAAAGGAAATATCGCATGTCTACTCGCATCTATGAGCGAGTACTTTAATGAAAACCTGGTTTATGTTTTTAATGTTGAAGAAGAAATAACCCTTGGTGGAATAGAAAGGGTTTTAGAGTTACGAAAATCAAAACTAAAGAATATAACATATTCCTTATCCCTTGAGCCTACTGATGGAAAAATAATGGCTGGCAACAAGGGGCAATATGCATTCGAAGTAATTGCAAGAGGGAAAACTGCACACGCAAGCCAACCGTATCTTGGGGAAAACGCGATATACAAGATAGCTCAGGCTACACTCAGGATTCAAGAGTATAATAAAAAAATAAATAAAATAACCCATCCGCTATTTGGCCATGCAACAGCTAGCGTTGGTATAATTGATGGCGGAACAGCGTCAAATGTTGTGCCAGATCTTGCTAGCATAAATGTGGACAGAAGAATATTACCAAATGAAAATTCAGGTAAAGTCGAGAAAGAATTGAGAGAATTGGTCTCGCCGTTGGAGACAAAATTTATTAATAGAATAGAAGCATGCGAAACACCACTTGGTTCCAAAATTGTAAAAGAGATGCAATTAGTTTTAAAAGATTTAAATATGGATAATAAAGCATATGGATTTACTGCAACATCAGAACTTTCAGAAATTAGATCGCATGGTATTGAAGGTATAATATTTGGAACTGCGCAACTTGCACAGGCGCATAAGCCGGATGAATTTATTACCTTAGAAGAACTTAAAAGAGGAACTGAAATATTTAGTGCATTATTGAAAAAATGGCGTGCTTGATCTCATTTTTACCTTTTATCGATAATATTAAAAATTGACTAAGAGATTAATACATTAGGTGAAATACATGAAATATGATAATAATGTAACATTAGAAGAAATCCATAGGGATGTCGAAGAAATTAAAAAACAACTATCTTTTATAAGTGCGATACTAGTTGAAAAGATGAGTGAAGAAGATATAGCTGATTACGAACAGGCTATGAAAGAATATAAGGAAGGAAAAACAACAAAGCTTTCAGACTGGTAGTTGCATGGCTTATACTGTTCACATTGCTAATAAACCGAAAAAATTTGTAGAAAAACTTTTCCCTGATTATAAAAATACTATAAAAGAATGGTTGAAACAATTAGAAAACGACCCTTATCCAAGAGGCTGTATACCACTTGAGGGCAAACCGCATTGCTATAGGGTAAGAATAGGGTCATTTAGAGTTCAGTATGCTGTTTCAGAGCAAGAAAAAATAATCATGGTTTTTAAAATCTCTAGGAGAGATGAAACTACATACAAATAAAGTTGGTGCCATGTCTCTCGAATCAGAATCCCTTGAATTACACAAAAAACTTCGTGGAAAGATTAGCATTGCTGCGCGAGCTAAGATAAAAAATACAAAGGATCTTTCATTACTTTATACTCCAGGGGTAGCAGAACCAAGTAGAATCATTGCAAAAAATAGAGACGCAGCATATGATTTAACTAATAAATGGAACAATGTTGCAATTGTCACTGATGGAACACGCGTACTTGGCTTAGGGGATATTGGCCCTGAAGCCGCGCTCCCTGTAATGGAAGGCAAAGCACTAATTATGAAAGAATTTGCAAATATTGATGCATTCCCATTATGTCTAAAAACAAAAGATACTGATGCAATTGTTGAAACTGTAAAAAATATAGAACCTGTATTTGGAGCAATTAATCTAGAGGATATTGAAACCCCAAAAGTATTTGATATAGAAGAACGCTTAACAGAAGAATTAAACATTCCAGTTTTTCATGATGACCAGCATGGAACTGCAATGGTTGTGCTTGCTGGCTTGATAAATGCATTAAAAATAACTGGAAAGAAAAAAGATGGTGTAAAAATCGCTGTTAATGGGGCTGGCAGTGCAGGACACGCGATTGCAAAACTATTATCTGCGTATGGAATCAAAGATATAACTGTATTTGATAGACAAGGTGCGATATACTCCAATAGACCAAATCTCGAATCGCATAAAGCAAAGATTGCAGATATAACAAACAGAGAAAAGTATAGTGGAACGATTGCTGAATTTAAAAACGCAGATGTAATAATTTCTGCTACTGCGCCAGGTGCGCTTCCACATGAAACAATAAAAAATATGCACCAACCAAGGATAGTTTTTGCACTTGCCAATCCTATTTCTGAAATTTCACTAGAAGAAGCGAAAAAGCGGGGCATTGCTGTTTTTGGAACTGGAAGAAGTGATTATCCGAATCAACTCAACAATTCTGTAGTGTTCCCAGGATTTCTTCGAGCGCTTTTAGACTTAAGAGTCAGGAAAATAACTGAGAAAATGAAAATTGCTGCTTCTGAAGGCATTGCGAAGCTGGTAAGTAATGCTGAGTTAAAAAAAGGAAAGATAATCCCAGATGCATTTGATAAAAGGGTTGTCAAAAGCATAGTTAACGAAGTGAAAAAATCTTTGAATTAAGATAACAAGGTAGTTTTTTAATTGTTGCTAGTAAAATAGGTATATGGGTGGGGCCCTACTAGCTAGAAGTGTTGTTGGACGATCAACTAGTAAGCCAAGAATAAATGGAGAACCTTTATTAGATGAAAGAAAACCAACAGTTAGCGTCACTGCAAGTAGTAGAATAACTAATATGATAATAAAGACGCCAAAATATTGCCTAACTCATATCAAATTTAGACAACTGGGTTTTGAAAAACTTGTTGCTATTTCTCGTGCTATTACTTATGTTGAAAGGAATTTTGCATCTGGAAAAGGAATGTATAAAGAATGTGCCATTATTCTTGGTGACAGAAACGGAAAGTCAAGAAATAGAAGAGAGATAGAGGCAACTAGCAAAAAATGTTTTTGCTGTAATAGTAGGGATGATCTAACTAATCATCATATTGTCCCAGTCTCACGTAATGGGGCAGACTGCAAAGAAAATATAGTAAGAATTTGTAGTGGGTGCCACGCTGAATTAGAAACTAGGATATCTCGTATGGAACAGGACTCAGATACTAAAACATGCTACCTGGATTATATTGCAATATTAGTTGTATTTGAGTTAGAAAAGATGAATCGAACTACTTCTTCGCTATAGTTTCGCTTGGCCCTAAAGCACTTGCAATTATTCTTTCAACTTCTTTTTCGCTTAATAGCTTCTTTTCTATTATCAGTTGTTTAAGAGATTTGTTTCTTGTATATGCTTCTGTTACTAATTTAGAAACTTGTGAATAACCTAAATATGGATTAAATGCAGTTGCATATGCAAATGAATTGTCAAAATGTTCTCTACAGCGCTTTTCATCGACTCGCAATCCATCAATGCATTTCTCTCTAAACATTTTTGTAGCATTTTTTAGAAGGTCTAAAGCTTGCATTAGATTATAAGCTATTAATGGAGTCATCCAGTTAAGCTCAAGCTGACTGGAATTTGCTGCTTGCAATATAGCGAAATCATTAGCCATGACTTGCACACATACCATGTTAACTGCTTCTGGCGCGCTCGGGTTTATTTTACCAGGCATAATGCTTGAACCTGGCTCAACTGCTGGCAAGATTATTTCAGCAATACTGGTTTTTGGACCGCTTGCTAATAGACGCAGATCATTTGCAATTCTATTAAGCGTTGTTGCATAATTTCGCAATGATGAAGATGCAGATAAAAATGAGTTCGTATCTTGTGTAGTCTGAATGCTACTGTCTGCTGCTTTTAGTTTTAGGCCAGTTATTTTCGATAAATGGAAAACCATTTTTTCCTTAAACTTTGGATGTGTATTTATTCCTGTGCCTATCGCAGTACCGCCAATGCCTAAATACTCCAAGCACTCGAACAGATAGCCAATACGATAAACATCATCGCGAATAGATTTTGAATAAGCATCAAACACCTGGCCATAGCTTATTGGAACTGCATCTTGCAGATGCGTTCTTCCAACCTTAATTAGTTTCTCGTATTGTTTTGCTTTCTTTTCAAATGATCTTTGAATTGCTTCGGCTTCTTTAATTAGATTCTTTACTTCTAAAAGTGCTGCGATGCGAATTGCAGTTGGAGTAACATCATTAGAACTTTGCGCCATATTTACATGATTATTTGTATGGACTAAGTACTGGCCTTTTTTTCCCCCTAAGAGCTCGGTAGCACGATTCGCTAGCACTTCATTTACATTCATATGCATAGGCGTACCTGCGCCAGCTTGGAATGCATCTAAGATAAACTGATCATTGAATTTGCCATTTAGCGTTTCATCACATGATTTGATAATTGCATCTGCAACTCTCTTATCTAAAACACCAAGTTCGCTATTCGCTAAAGCTGCGACTTTTTTTATTAATATGTATGCACGAATAATACGCAAATCAACCTTCTGACCAGATAATTTGAATGTATTTGCAGCGCGCACTGTAAATGCACCATAATAAGCATCTGCTGGTACTTCCACCTTTCCGAGAAAATCTTGTTCTGTACGGTTTGCCATATCAAGTATTCATGATCTCATATTTTTAAATTCTTTCATTTACGTTTGAAACATGGCAGAAGAAAAGCAAAAACCGGATGAAAAGATTGATCTAGCAGTGGTCTTAGTATCGCATCTATTTTTAGGTGGGGGTATTTACATATTAGGAAAAACACTTAAAAACAAAAAAGAAGAGGTGTTTGGATTAATTTTTGCAATATTATCCATTGGTACATTTCTTTATTTTCTGTTTTTACCTTGCCAAGATGCAAAAAAAGAATTAATTGGTGGGGAATGTGAGTTGACAACTATTCTCTTTATTATTGGAGCACTATCATGGATTTATGTAATTGCAAGGGTAATACAAAATAGGAAGAAAGTTATATTGAGTCTAAAAAATCTAGGAGAGGCATAACGTCCTACTTTTTGCCAATCAGCACAAACTGAGCAAGCATTGCTTCTATTTGAATTCGCTCATTTGCGCCTTCGACCATTCTAAAATTATACTCACCGAGCTTATCAATCAGCGTAATCTTTTTCTCTTCTGCAATTTCCAGATTAGGAATCTCACGATAAACCTGTAATAAAATATCCTCACCACTAAGACCATAATTAATAATAAGCTGATCTAAATTTTCTCTTGCTTTTACAAAATCTCCTTTTAATGCCAGGCTAAGCATATCCTGGATTTCTTTTGGCCTTGCGCGAGAGCTTATTTTATGTACAAGCGCAGCAGTAATGTGTTTAGCATGCAAAGACGCACCTTGCAAAACATTGAGCGCTCGGCGCATATCGCCTTCACTAACATAGAATATTGCTTTTATCGCATCCTCATCTAACTTAAGATCCTCTGCCTTTGCAACGCGCTCGAGCATCTTCTTAACATCCTGTTCGTTTAATGGCAGAAATCTAAATAAAGCACATCTGCTTTGCAAAGGCTCAATGATTTTACTGGAATAATTCGCAGATAAAATAAACCTTGTAGCAGTACTAAAACTTTCCATTGTTCTGCGCAGCGCATGCTGTGCATCGCTTGTAAGTGCATCGCTTTCATCCAGAAAAATAAGCTTAAATGGTACATCTCCTAATGCCACACTGCGTGCAAAATCCTTTATACGACCGCGGACTATGTCTATGCCACGGTCATCGCTTGCATTAAGTTCTGCAAAATTTCCTGCAAAATCATGCCCAAACAGATCCCTTGCCATGGCGAGCGCTGCAGTTGTTTTTCCTACGCCAGGCGGACCAGCAAATAATAAATGCGGCATGTTTTTTTGTTTGACAAATGCCTTCAGACCTTTTACAACCTCTTCCTGCCCTATAATATCCTCAAGTGAAACAGGTCGATATTTCTCTGTCCAAGGTAAAAGCTCATTTGAATTTTCTTTTGGCATAATTAATCAACTAGTTTATCTTGAAATCTAGATCTGGGGCTTTTTCAGTACCTGCTGCAGCCTCAAAGAGTTTGCGTTCTTTGAATCCAAAAAGACTAGCAAAGAAATTTCCTGGGAATGTCTTTATTACTTTATTATATTCAGTTACTGCATCGTTATAGCGGTTGCGTTCTACGCGCACGCGATTTTCCTGGCCTTCATATGTTGTCCTGAAATCCTTAAACGCTTCAGCAAATTTTATATTTGGATAGTTTTCTTGTAGAACTATTGGAAAAACTGTGCTAATCGCGTTATCAAAATCTGCAGAAGCAGCAACCTTTTCATCAGTATTTCTTGCGCTTAAATAACGAGCGCGAGCATCTGCGAGATTCTTTAATATCTCTGTTTCAGCTTCTGTCTGTGCAACAACACTTTGCACGATACGTGGAATTAAATCAAATCTTTCCTGATAAACAGTTTCTACCTTTGACCAGGCATTATCCACTTCTAGATTAAGAGATTGGATAGAATTATATTGCATAATAGTAAACAATATGCCCAATACTACAAAACCAGCAAGCGCTGCTAATATGATCACAAATCCTTTTTTTGTTTGCATATATACCACCAGATTAATTACAAAGATAAGATATTAAAATATGAGGCTATCACCAGCTGCCGCTTGCGCCTCCACCTCCACTCATACCACCACCAAACCCACCCCAACTACTTCCGCTAGAACTCCAACTTCCTCCGCTGTAACCACCAGACCAGCTTCCGCTTGTATCAGACCAACCTCCGCTTGTATTAAACAGGCCACCCTGCCATTTTGAAATAGATCTTCCAATGTTTGTAAACTTCATAAAAAAAATAAATGGCAAAAACGCTATTGTTGCTGATATGAATAGATTTCCTACATATATCTCTAAGATAGCAAATAAAACCAAAGGCAATACAAAAGGAAGTAAAAATAGAAGAAATGGCAATGAAAAAATTACGATAAATAAACCCCCTATGATATCAAAGATATCTAAACCATCATCTTGTTTGGCAACCAAAGAAGGTTCGTATCCGCCAGTTTCTATAATCTGCTTTATTGCAAGTACTGCATTATAAATTCCTTCTCCGTATTTCTCTTCTTTAAATTTCGGTTTTATTATATTGTCTATTATATCCTTAGTATGAATATCTGTGAGTACGCCTTCTAATCCATAACCAACTTCAATGCGCATTTTTTGATCATTTAACGCAACTAAAATTAGCACACCATTGTTCTCATTTTTCTGCCCTATACCCCATTCCTTATATATCTCAACCGCATATGTTTCGATGTCCAAACCGTCCAAACTATTAACAGTAAGTACTGCAATTTCTACAGTAGTATTTTTTTCAAAAGCTGAGATAAGGGTATTTAGTTCCACTTCATACCCTTCACCAATAATGTCTGCATAATCATTAACATAACCGATTGACTGTGGATAATTTTGTGCAAAACTAACTGAAAAAAACAAAAATAACATTAAAAACGTGCGGAAGTGCATGCTAGGATAATGGTAAATAATTTATTAAATGTATTCGAAGAATATAGACTACTGCAGTGGGCAATGAGCAGTGAGCAGTGAGCCAAATGAAACGAGGCTCAAAGCTCAAGGCACAGGGCTCAAGGCCAAAAGAGGTAATATTTATGGATAGAGTAGCTACTGGAATAGAAGGATTAGATAAGATGCTTAATGGGGGTATTCCTGCAAGAAGGCATGTTGCATTATATGGCGGACCTGGTGCTGGTAAAACAAGCTTTGCTTTTGAATTCTTATATCGTGGTGCAAAATTAGGGCAGAATGGCGTATATATAACGCTAGAGGAAACAGACGAAGATATAATAGCAAATATGAAAAATACCTTTCCAATGCTCACTGACATTGATGACGTAGTAAAACAAAAAAAACTAGAAATAGTAAAACCCGATAAGTTGCAATTAGAAGAAGTTGCGAATGTTTTGGAGGATAGAATAACTGAAAATGATATTAAACGCGCTGTTATTGACTCTGCTACTATGATAAATCTATCATTTGAAAAACAAATAGAGTATAGGCAAACACTATTTGAATTTCTATCTCTTTTAAGAAACCTAGATTGCACAACCATAACAACATTAGAAGCAGCTACAAGTAGAAAAGAAGAGATGAGATTTGATATTGAACATTTTGTTATGGATGGAATTATAAGTTTGTATAATCTTGACAGAGAGGGCACGCGAATACGTGCTTTAGAAATACTGAAAATGCGTGGTACAGATCACGCACGCGATCTTGTTCCGTTTAAGGTTACGCCTTCTGGAATTAAGGTTTATGTAGGGGAAAAGGTATTCTGATTGGCCATGGGCTATGAGCAATGGGCAATGAGCAAAGTGATGTTTAATTTACATAAGAGAACATTGAATGACCGAATCGGGGTGCCGAACGTAGTGAGGTGGGGTCCCGATTCTAACCTAAGAAATCCATGAGTGCTGGAACATATGAACACACAAGAGATGCGAAAAATATTTTTTGTAATAACTACTACGATTGGACTAGCAGTATTGCTCGCTGTATTAAAGTTCCGTGGAATTGAGATGAAGCAAGCACCGCTATTGTTTGTTGGTGCACTGCTTGGGCTGATAATTTATATGCAAGAAAAAGAGCACAACATAATTGCATGGCTGCTTGCAGGATTTCTTGGGTTTTTAGTATTCCCAATAACCTATGAAAACAGGAATCTAAGCCAGCTTGCGATTTTTGCCTTGATATTTACGATTTTTGTATTGATGCCACCAATATTAATAAAATTAAGAGAACGGATTTTTACAGAAACAGTATAAATGTTAAAAAGAAAGGTGTAAACAATGTATGATCATAAGCAAGTAGAAAAAGACATAGCGAAATTTTGGAAAGAAGAAAAAATATACGAAAAAATAAAAAAGAAGAATTCAAAAGGCAAACCATTCTATTTTTGCGATGGGCCACCTTATGCTACAGGTAGTATACATCCTGGCACTGGTTGGAATAAAACAATAAAAGATTCTATATGCAAATACCTGAGATTGCGTGGCTATAATGTACGCGCGCAGCCAGGGTATGATACCCATGGCTTGCCAATAGAGGTAAAGGTCGAACAAGAACTAAAGTTGAAGCATAAGAACGAGATCGAAAAACTTGGCGTGGAAAAATTTATTCAAAGATGCAAAGAGTTTGCCACTAAATATATTGGAATAATGAATGACCAGTTCCTCTCTCTGGGCGTTTGGATGGAATTTGACAAACCATACATCACATACAAAGATGAGTATATAGAAAAATCATGGCAAACGCTTAAGCGCGCGTGGGATCGCGGACTTATGCATGAAGGTATATATGTATTGCCATATTGCTACAGATGCGAAACAACAATAGCGAATTACGAATTAGAATACGGCGAAGAAACGGATCCAAGCATATATGTAAAATTCAAAGTAAAAGACAATGAATATTTGATAATCTGGACAACCACGCCATGGACGCTTGTTGCGAATATGGGTGTAATGGTTCATCCAACACTAAAATATGTAAAAGTGAAAGTTGATGACGAGATTTGGATAATCGCAAAGGATAGATTTGATTTTGTAATGAATTTAATTGGAAAAAGCGCAACAGTAATAGAAGAATTAAGCGGTAAAAAATTAGAAGGAAAAAAATACGAGCATCCATTCCAAGATAAGATCGCAAAGAACTATGAACGACGCGTTGTATTGAGCGATGAATATGTAACAACAGAAGAAGGAACTGGCTTAGTGCATACTGCACCTGGTACTGGACCAGAAGATTTTATAATTGGAAAACGCTTTGGTATCGAACCATTCTGTCCTGTTGATGAGCATGGGAATTATACAAAAGAGGCAGGCGAATTCTTCCATGGGAAAAACGTGAAGGCAACAAACCCAGAAATTATACAGATACTTAAAGATAATGGAACGCTTGTGCAGGAAGAACGCATTCGTCATAGATATCCTCACTGTTGGCGTTGTAAAACTCCGCTAATATTTGTAACAACAAAACAATGGTTTATAACAATATCAAAAACAAAAGAAAAAATGCTTGAAGAAATAGAAAAAATAGAGTGGTATCCTGATTTTGCAAAGCAACGTTTTAAGGAATTTGTAACCGTTGCACCAGACTGGTGTATATCCAGACAACGTTATTGGGGTATTCCACTGCCAATATGGAAATGCAAAAAGTGCGAAAAAACAAAGGTTATAGACTCAAAAAAAGAATTACCAAAGATTAAGGAGCTGCATCGTCCATACATAGACGAAGTAACATTCAAATGTACATGTGGAAGCGAGATGAATAGAATATCTGATGTGTTAGACGTCTGGTTTGATTCTGGCAATGCAGTTTGGGCATCTCTAGATGAAAGTGATTCAAAAGAATTTAGTGAAAGAACAGATTTGATAATAGAGGGACAAGATCAGATACGTGGATGGTTTTACTCGCTGCTTGGCTCAGGAATTGTAAAATATGATGCATCCCCATACAAAAGATTGCTAATGCATGGATTTTTTGTTGATGAGAAAGGAGAAAAGATGAGCAAAAGCGTTGGAAACTTCGTCCCATTAGAAGAGATACTCACAAAATATGGTGCTGATAGCTTCAGATTATGGGGCTTAAGCAATACAATTTGGGAAGAGCTTAAGTTTAATTGGGAGGATATCAAAAAGGCAAGCAGTGATTTGAACATAGCACTTAACCTAGTTACATTCCTGGGGAGATTTTATCCAAATAAAAAAATACAAAAAGCTGAGCTTAGCCCTGAAGACCATTGGATAATATCTCGAAAGAATAGTGTAATAAAAAATTTTAGGGAAGCATTTGAAAAGTATGAAATAAATCAAGGCATTAAGGCATTACGTAACTTTATAGTTGATGATATTAGCAGATTCTACATGAAAATAGCCAAGGATAGAATAGGAAAAGGCGAGAACGCTGAGGCTGCATTGTACACGACTTACGAGTGCATCTTTGCATCATTGAAAATGCTTTCTGTTATATGCCCATTCATTAGTGAATATTTATATAGAACGTTCTTCAAAAAATTTGAGAAACAAGAAAGCGTATTTATGTTTGCCTTTGAAGATGAAGACTCAACAAGGATAGACGCAGCAGTAGAAAGGCAGGTGGAAATTGTAAGAGAGTTATGCACTGCTGCACTTAATGCTAGACAAGCAACACAAATAAAAGTACGCTGGCCATTACGAACCCTTTGGATAGAAACAAAATCCCAAGAGATAAAGGAGAGCATTTCAAGATTCAGTGAAATAATACTGCGCTTGGTTAATGTAAAAGAGGTTAAAGTAGTAGAACAGATAGAAAAAAAGGATCACGTAATGCAAGAGATCGTTAATGGAAAAATATATATAGAGAAGAAAATCGATGAAGAGCTTTATGAAGAAGGACTAGTTAATGAGGTTAAGAGAAGAATCCAAATGCTTAGAAAAGAGGCTGAACTTGTAGAGAAAGATAAAATAAGCGTGAGACTTAGTGGAGAGGAAGAGCTAATTGCAATAGTACAAAAGTTTCAGGATAAAATTGCCAAGGATGTTAATGCAAAGGAGATAAAGATTGCAGAGGAAAAAGAGATGAAAGAGTTTGAGATTGATGGCCGGAAAGTTAGGATAGCAATAAAAAAGGTTTGAACAACATGGAAAAAGAAAAATGTCCGAAATGTAGCTCAGAGAAAGTTGTAGCGATTCTCTACGGTAAGCCTGCAGCTACAGCAATGGAATCTGCAAAAAGAGGAGAAATTGTATTAGGTGGCTGTTGTATAGAGAAAAATGCTCCACACCGGCATTGTAAAAATTGCAAAAATGAATGGTAAACTCACTTGTTCCAATATTTTTCAATGTTATCTCTATTTATCTCCAAAAATTTCTCTCGAAAATGATAATTTCTAAGCAAGCCCTTATCTTCAATGCCCGTCACTATCAATTTAGCAACAAACATGCATTCTATGCTTCTTAAACCACCATCTGGCCTAATGCTGGATTTTTTGGTTCTTGGGTAAGCAGTCTTAAATCCACTAATGCTTCTTCTTTGGATGTCTTGGGGAAAACGCTTAGAAAGCTTTAGTGCATCCTTCCAGCCCATGTCAATTAAGATTAGATCTTTTCTATCATCTCTAGAAGTAAGCGGTTCTGCCCCAATCTGCAAAAGGATTTTATCAGCAAAATGCCAGGAACCTACGGTTCCTAGCGCAACCTCCCTTTGTTCATAGATAAAAACATCTTCTCTATCTTTAATATAATTTACAGAGCAGTCTCTATTTTTATCATTCCAGAAAATATGAAACTGAATCATACATAATATTAAATACTAAATAAATTTAAGTATCTTCATGAAAAGGAAAAACTTAAATGTAAAAAATGTGGCACGTGGCAGAAGGATTAATATCCCAAATGTACCAAACTTAAACTCACCAATTTGTTACTTATACAACAGCAGGTCTACGCTTTTGAACTGATGCCCCAAGTTCAGGTGTTTCTTTTGTTCTAGCATCATAAACTCTAATAATTATTAAATCTCCTTCCATCTTTAATTCTCCTAATCTTAAAACTAAACCAGGTTTATGATTATAACCAAATATTTCATTCCACACTTTTATCAAATTCTCAATAGCAACCTTTACCTCGCTAAAAGCCTTTTGTCTTTTGGCCATATCACTCTCTCGAACTCTTAATATGACATCTCCTTTTAGCCCTAGTTTAGTTGTCCGTCTTAAGCTGTCAAAAGTTTCAAATGAAACCCCCAACCTATCGCAGGATTCTGCTAACAACAAAAGATTTCTTCGATAAAAAGAATCTGAAACTGAACCCTTTCCTCGGTCTAAATGTCCTTCTCCTGCAAAGGAGAATCTATCAACCCTGGTTAACCCTTCTTTATACGTCTTTAAATATCTTTCAACATCTGCCTCTATTTTGAGAATTGCTGGTTTGAACCCTTCCCCTTCACTCACTAATACGCCTCCCTCAACGCCCTTTGCTGATGCACCCATATGCAAAAGTGCATTTCTATACCTAAGCTCGTCATCCTGCAATACAGGTACTTTCTTTGAATCTTTATCACCTGACATATTAAATCACCTCATTGCACCAGCACAGAAGGATTAGGCGTTCTTAAACTGCCTTCTATTTCTCATAACTCCCCAACAGTTTTTGCAAATTGCCATATGTTTAATCTTATGCACTTTCTTAGTGCTTCTTATACAAGAAACACAATCATTCTTGCTGCAATAATTGCATTTTGTAAGTTTTGCTGTTTGTTTGCTGCATCGTTCACAACTCAATATCATAAGTATACCTCCAACTAAATAAATAAATAGATTAAACTATTTCATATAGGAATATTTTTAAAGTTTAATCAATTTGTGAATACATGGCTAAAATAGACTGGTATGATGAATTTGTTGATTTTCATTATAAACCTGCAAAGGATGATTTAGTTTGTCTCTACTATTTTGAACCTGGAGAAGGCATAAGCGCAAAGGAGGCAATAGGCAGAATTGCAAGTGAAAGCTCTTCTGGAACTTGGACAACACTATATAAGCTGCCAGCGCGTGTTGCAAAGATTAAGGCGCGTGCGTTTGTAGTAAAAGGTAATTATGTGAAAGTAGCTTATCCAATAGACTTATGGGAAGAAGGAAACGCGCCACAATTACTAAGTGGAATTGCAGGAAACATATTCGGTATGAAAGCGCTTAAGAATTTACGATTAATGGATGTAACGCTACCGCATGCTTATCTTAAACATTTCAAAGGGCCAAGCTTAGGTATTCACGGAATAAGGAAAAAAATGCGTGTTGCAAAACGTCCGCTAACTGGCGCAGTTCCAAAACCAAAAATAGGCTTCAGCGCGCAAGAGCATGCAGACATTGCATTTGAAACATGGATGGGTGGATTTGATATTGTAAAGGATGATGAAAATTTGACTACAACAAATTTCAATAGATTCGAAGATCGAGTAAAGCTGATGACAAGATTGCGCGATAAGGCTGAAAAAGAAACAGGTGAGTGCAAAGATGCATTTCTCAATATAACTGGCGAAACAAACGAGATGATCCGAAGAGCGAAGCTGCTGTATGACAGTGGATGGAGATTCGCAATGATAGACGTAGTAACTGCTGGCACTGCTGCAGTGCAAACTTTACGCGATGTGTGCGCCGAGCTCGGCCTAGCAATACATGCGCATCGCGCAATGCATGCTGCATTTGATAGGAATCCAAAACATGGAATGACAATGTATTTCTTAGCAAAATTAATGCGATTAATTGGAGCTGATGAGATTCATGTTGGAACTGCTGTAGGAAAATTAGTTGGCACGGCCCAAGAAGTAAAATCAATAGCTGATATGCTAAGAGAAAATCGCATAAAAGAAGGAAAATTAAATCTTGCGCAGGATTGGGGCAATCATAAACCAATGCTTCCTGTTTCTTCAGGTGGATTGCATCCTGGCCTAGTGCCAGCTGTAATGAAAATATTTGGAAATGATCTTACGCTTTTAGTTAGTGGAGGCATTCATGGTCATCCTAAAGGCACGCGCGCTGGTGCTAAAGCAGCAATGCAGGCAATAGAAGCAACAATGAATGGCGTAAGCCTAGACGAATATGCGAAAAAGCATGTTGAACTTGCGCAAGCATTGGAGAAATGGGGATACTACAAACCGAAGTAAAAAGCAATGCGCAAACGTGGCTCAATGCCCATTGCTCAAGGCTCATGGCCACTGTTTATATATCTTTTTGAATAATATGATTCCACTAGTTATCGTTTTGGGTGGATGAATGTCTTTAAGAACTGAAACACCAGCAAGAGGGATAGTTGCGACTGTAAGTACGCATGACATAAGTAGGGTTGCCCCTCTAGTAGATAGGCCAACATTAGGCCAAACACTTAGATTTACAAGACTCAACTTAGATGAAACTGAAGAAAGAAAGAAAGCGATTGCAATACATAATGCAGCATGGCGTAATGAAGCATTAATGAGAAAGCAAGGATTTACAAGCACGGAAATAGAACGATCAAAAGCACTAGAAATAGATGAAGATGAATTAAGAGTAAGATTCGCATTGTTTCCAGAAGGTCAGATAGTTGGAAGAACAGAACAAAGTGCATTAGTTAGCATGTTAAATACCAGACTTATTTTTATTAGAAGCGCAGATGAGATACGCGCAGGATATAAAAGAATGTCTTCAGAACCAATGGAACCAGATGTTAGACAAATTGATGGTATTGCACAAATTGCAGATCATGTTGGCATTCTTGTTTGCTTTTCAATCGTAACTGATCCGCAATTCCAAGGAAAAGATGTCGCATTAGCAACGCTTGCACACGGAATAGAGATTGCATCACAACTCGGCTTGGCAGCAGTGCCTTATAGCGCGCCACGCGGATTTGGCGCGTACAGAAAAAGATTCCCAGAGGTAGAAATAATGACTTATTTGCATATTACCAAGCCGGCAAAGACTGATGATTCAATGGCTGAAATGTATAGAAGGTATACGCAAGCGCTCGAGCGATTTAATAATGCTAATACAGCAAGAATATATACACAAAGACTTAAACCAATCGATACCACATTATTCACAACTGAAGCATTTGCACCAGAAGGCTTTAGCGCATATTCAGAATTTAAATTTAGGCATGGCTCATGGTTTAGAGCGCAATACGGTCGAGAACCAACAGTAGTTGATTACATAAGAATAACTGGAAGGCAACATGTTGATCCAGTTATGAATATGCATATCCAATTTGGCGCTGATTTTATTTATGATAGGGACGGAAGAATAACCTGCGTTTTTGAGGATTCTAGATCAGAGGATGTTATGGCAGGCGGCTATAACGTTGCGCTCACGTACCATCATAGAAATATTTTTGTCTAGTAAAAGAGAACAAGCACGAAATTTCGCAAAATTTTGTGCGCATTGTAAATTATCAAATTTACAATACAATTAAAAATCTAAACTTGGCGAATAAGAATATGGCAAAGGCACAGGTCGCTATTGGTTTGAACACCCGATTGTTCGACGAATCGAACAATGGGCCCATAAATCGAATGTCGATTTATCGGGAGTTCAAAGCTCGCAACTTACGCGGTCAAGTTGCGATTGAATACTTAATGACTTACGGCTGGGCAATATTAGTACTACTTATAATAATTGGTTTAATATTGGGAAGCGGTATAGCCTCGCCAATAATCTCAGAAGACTGTAATCTAGGTTCAAAAATTACATGCAGACATTTCCTATATAATGATGGTGCAAATCTAAAGCTATTAATAAACATGACAAATGGCTTTGAACATAAGATAAAAATAAAAACTATCACAGTAACGCTAGTTGGAAAGGGCAATATGGCAACTGTACTCACAAATGATGATCCTGAAAGTGGAGAGAGCTCAAGTATAGAAGCTACGTTCGCAGGCTATAACGCGCCAAGAGACAGCTCAAAAACAATCCAGGTTCTTATAAACTATTATTCGTGCGCGCCAGAGGTTAATCCTAGCTGCGTAGATATTGCAACGCACCCAATAAGCGGAAAGATAAGCGCTAAGGCTAACTGACTATCGCTTCCATTCTTTAATATCAGGATGAAAATCGACTTGATACTCTGGGATTCCTAAAGAAACACCATACTTTCTGGCTTCATCATACTGTGCTTTGCTAGTTCGATCTATTTTGAAAATTTTGTTGCGGAAAATTATATAGTGATATTGATCGTTTTTAAAATCCGCATACCAGTCATTGTGAACAGAATCTAAAGAGGTACTGATTTCTTCTGCTATTTCATCAGCCCGATTTTCAGGAACCTCAACATTGTATAGTGTCCACTTCTTCAAATATGGCGTTTGATGTCTCTCAGTAACTTTTTCAATTTTTGTAGCAAGTATCTTCACTTTTTTTAAAACATCTTTATTTCCAAGACTTTCTTCAATTATGACGCCCGTATAGTTAGACATTACGAGACCTCAACTTTAAATTCTCCTTTTTCCTGTTCAACTTCTTTTATTTTTCCTATTGCCTTAAGCTCATTTACTAATTCGTAGCTCAATAATGTATCCAATGATAATTTTATTTTTGTAAGCTCAGCATTTTGTGGCATTTTATTCTTAGATTTATATTGACGAACCTCGCCAATAACCTGATTAAATGGCCCCATTGTTTCTACTGACTTTTCATCAATCTCCTTAGCTTCTGGCCATTCGCTTAAATGAATTGATTTTGTTTTTTTCGCTTCTTGCTCGAAAAGCGCATGATATAACTCTTCGCTTATGTGCGAAGCAAATGGCGCAAGCAATTTTATTGTATTAAACAAAATATAGCGTAAAACATACTGCCCATTGTGTTTTGCCTTTTTATCAATTCCATATATTCTATACTTTACATATTCTAGATAATTATCACAAACATCATGCCAAAAGAAGGTATGTAATTTATTAATTGCCTGCTGGAATTCGAATACTTCCATATGCTCAGTAAATGATTTTATTAGTTCGTGCAATCTTGATAGAATCCATCTATCTACTAATGACAAATCTTTGAACGAAACTGATTTGCCAGTATAATCATCTGTGCTCTTTTCCACTAAACGGGCTGCATTCCATAGTTTGTTAAGAAAACTTTTCGCATATTTTATATCCTCATAACTAAATGGCCTGTCTTTTGCCATTGCTCCGCTCATGGCTGCCCATTGTCTAATTGCATCAGTTGGATATTCCTGCTGAAGCTGCGAAGGGGATATGATATTGCCTAAGCTTTTGCTCATCTTTTTGCCATCTGGTGCCAGCACATTCCCATTAAGCAAAATGTTTTCCCATGGTTTCTTGCCAGTTAAACCAACCCCGCTTCTATAAATTGTATAAAATGCCCATGTACGTACTATCTCTACTCCTTGCGGCCTAAGCGAATTTGGATAAAGCTTAGCAAATTTTTCTTTATCATCTGGCCAACCAGATATAATCAATGGAGTAATAGAAGAATCCACCCAGCAATCACATGTGCTTGTTTCTGGCTTTAGTTCTGCGCCACACTTGCATTTTTTTGGTGTTGATTTCTCTGCATAATATGGTAGCTCATTAATGTCTGCAGCAATAGTTGCGTTACATTTTCCACAGTAATAAAATGGTAATGGTGTACCAAATACCCTCTGTCTGGAGATAACCCAGTCCCATTCTGCACCCTCCACCCAATCAATAAGATAGGTAATGCCAAAATCCGGGAACCATTTAACTTCGTGCGCAAGATCTTTTATTTTTTTTCCAGTAGTTCTAATATCAGCAAACCACTGCTTACTTGGAATAAGCTCAACTAATGTTTTGCATCTATCATGAACTTTTACTACTTGCTTGAGATTTTTCTTGCCTACTATTTTGCCATCTTTTTCTAGTATCTCAACTATTTTCTTTTTGGCTTCTGTTGCTTTTAGCCCATCAATCTCTTTTATTCCAGTATTCTTCATTTTTCCGAATTGATCTATGCAATCAATAAGAGGCAATTTGTATCTGTGCATCCATACTACATCCATCTTGTCTCCAAAGGTACAAACTTGTAAAATACCTGTTCCAAATTCCTTGTCAACTTCTTTATCTGGAATTATTGGAACCTCTTTTCCTAAAGCAGTTTTCGCCTTCTTTCCTTGCAAGCTTTTATAGCGCTCATCTTCTGGATTAAACATTACTGCTACGCAAGCAGGAATGAGCTCTGGCCTAGTTGTCGCTATAATTAAATCTTCACCATTTGGCCCAGTAAACTTAATATCATAGATAATTCCATCCTTTTCTTCATCATCAAGCTCTGCCTTAGCTATTGCTGATACGCATTTCGGACACCAATAAACAGGATATTCAGCACGATATATTAGTTTTTTATTGTACATCTCAATAAGTGAGATCTGCACTTTTTTATGATATTCTGGATCCATTGTCCTGTATTCAAATTTCCAATCTGGGCTAAACCCCATTTCTATCATTTGCTGCTTCATTCTTGCTATGAACTCGCCAGTCCATGCTACGCATTTTTCTCGAAATTCTGCTGGCTTTAGCCTTCCAAACTTTTGCTCTACTTTTACTTCAGTTGGAAATCCTTGGCAATCCCAACCCTGTGGATAATAGACGTTATAACCGTTCATGCGCTTATAGCGCGCAACAAAATCAAAAAAGCTATAGCTAAGCACATGGCCCATGTGGAGTTCGCCACTGGTGAAAGGAGGAGGAGTATCGATTGAGTAATGTTTCGAGTTTCCTGTTTTCAGTTTCGTTTCGTCAAACTTAAAAATTTTATTCTCTTGCCAATACTCTTGCCATTTTTTTTCCATTGATTTGTCGAATCGTTCAGGTAACATAGAGATCACAATAAAAAAGAATAAATATCGTTTAGCTCAACTCTACTATAAGTCTCTTTTCCTTTGCTTGTGTAATTATAACTGGTTTCGAAGAACTTGAAATACCAAGTGCCTTTGCAACACTAGATTTAAGAGCAATTGCAAGATTTCCACCTATTTTGTAAATGGTAGCTTTTTCTGAACCGAATAAACCAAGTTCTTTCATTTTACTTTCTATCCTAGCAGCTTCTTTTGAATTAAATATCTGTTCGTCACAAGCATTACAAATCTCTGCTTTAAAATGTCCAACAAATATCCCATGACGGACAACGTCTACAATTTTTTTTGTTATCTTTCCTTTCTCACATATAGGGCATACCATAAAACCACCTACGTGCGATAGCACGTTATTATTAGCCAGTATCCTTTTTCCTTTTGCGCAACAACTTCAAGGCCGCGATAATAAAACTTATATTTTTTTTCTGAAATGCGTGTCGTTTGGCTAGACTTTATAATTGTCTCTTCTACCTCATTTGTTGTTATTTTTTCATCTGGCATGGATTCCAGAATAGCGTGCTTAGTGTACTTCAAGCGCATAGATATTTAATATATTAAATATATTTAATACTATCGTTTTATGATAAATAAAATTTAAACGGATTTACCACGCCATCTCTAAGAATAGATAATAAAAAATAATTACAAAAAATCCCAAACCCTTTTCCAAATCCTTTGCCCATCCTTCGCCGCAATGCATGCAATACCAGTAGCATTTTCAACCTTTTTCGCTTCTTTATCTGCTACAGGTATCATCTTCATGCCCATATGCGAAAGAATCGCCAGCTTTGGCTTTGCAATCTTTAATATTTCTATTACATCAAGCGTTGTCATGTGGCCATGATATGGATCTGGCAGGGGTTTTAGACAATTCAAAATTAAATAGTCGCATCCATGATAGCTTTCACCAATTCCTTCATAATACTCCGTATCACTAGTATAACCAATCACTGCACCATCAATCCAAAGCTTAAAGCCAAAGCAGCTTTTTTCATCATGTTTAGTTCTAATAGATTCTATTTCGAACTCGCCTTTTTTTGTTTTTATTTTTTTCTTTTCGCCCCAATTACCAGAATAAACCTGGCCAGCTAGGCCTTGGTGATATAAAGAAACTCCACGATCGCCACGTTCATCTCCATCTATCGTATATTTGCTACCAATGAGCGTGCCACCTTTCTTAAGCGTATTTCCAGACATTGCTTCTACAAGAAGTTGCGCATCGTTTACATGATCAACATGATAATGTGTAACAATAACAGCATCTAATTTATGAACATCTTGTTTCAATCGCAGGCTATGCAATAATGCACCAGGCCCCGGATCAACATGGATATTCGCAGATTTTGAATTAATTCTAAATCCAGCTGTTGCACGTATTTGCTTTAGTAGATTAAATCTACCGCCTCCTGTGCCTAAGAAGAGAATTGAGAAATCCGAAGGATTTCGAGAGCTTTGAACTCTGTTCAAATTAAGTTCCATACGAAAAATTAGAAGAGAATGTTTTTTAATAATAGCAAAGCTTAGAAACATTTTAATATAGTTGTTATTAATATAACACTATGAGATTATCTTCAAGTGCAGTTGCTGCAGTAATAACATCTAGCCCAGAAAGACGTTCCTTCCCTACACCAGTAACTGCAGGACCAAAAAGAATAAAGCTTGACATATGTTTTGTTTTTACTAACTACAATCCGAATGAAGTGTATATTATGATATACAAGGGATATATAAGTGATGGCGAGTCTACAGGTAGCACCACAAAACCAACACTGATAAAAATTGCATCCTTTAGTGAAAGGTCATTAAAGCTAAAGAGCCTAGCTGAGTTACTTCCAATGAACGAGAACTTAGAAGCACGTTTAGCTCAGCAACAGTCAGGAAAGGTATTAGGGGCTGCTGTTTTTAATTACTTAATAGAAGATATTGGAACAAATGGCAACGGCATTGAGTTAAATGGAAAATTAAAACCAGAGTTTGTTGAAGCTTTATTTGCTAAAGACCAAGCAAGATTAGATGATATCGCAAAAAGTAAAGATATTGAATTATAATTAGACGGTTTGTAATTTTTCAATCATTCCACAGAATACGCAAATTTCATTAGCAGAAGGCTCCTTGCATTGCTTGCAGTATTTCATTTCTAGTTTTTCGCCATCTTCTGCTAGACCTTTTCTAAGTGCTTTCTCCATTGCAAAAAAGCTGTTAACTATTTTGAACTTTGTGCCTGTATACTTTTCTTCTGTTTCATTTAGCTGTTCACGCACATGAGCACGAAATGCATGTCTTGCGTATGGGCACTCTTGAAAATCTATTTCTATGCCACTTGTCAAAGCATACACAGCAACTTCTTTTTCTGGAGTTCGCATTAACGGACGAATCCGTGGAACGAATTTTTCATCCTCTACAAGCGGTTCGTTAAGGCGAGCAAGACGTTGTGGTTCATTGCGCATTATATTCATTAAAACTGTTTGTGCAATATCATCAAGATTATGCCCCAATGCTAGTTTATCTGCGTTTAGCTCGCGAGCTGCATTATTTAATAGACGGCGACGCATAACACCACAGTAACTGCATGGTATCTCTTCCTCACCTTTTTTCTTCATTATTTCATCTAAGCTTAGACCAACTTCTTTTTTATAAGAAAAAGTATGATGTTCTATGCCTAGCTTCTTGCATTCTGCTTTTGCAAATTCAAGTGTTTTATTCCTATATCCTTCAATGCCTTCATCAATTGTTATTGCAATTATCTCAAATGGTAATGTCTCTCGCAACCGTGCTAATGAATATAAAAGAACACAACTATCCTTTCCACCGCTTAGCCCAACAGCAATACGCTCATTCCTTTTAATCATTGCAAACTCGCGAATAGTTGCCCTGATGCGCTTATCAAACATTTCCTTGAAATGTTTTTCGCATAAATGTGTTTTTGAATATGGTAAGTAGATGATTGCTGGAGATTTACAAGAAGAACAGAACATAGATATTACCTAAATAATTAATGAATTCGTTCGATTCCTGGGATTAGATCAAAATCTGAGTCGAATGAAATTATTTTCTCAATATTGAATTTTTTCATTATGATAATATTGCTAGCGTCACCGAAACTAAGCCCATCGTATTTTTCTACAAAATACATAATCTGTTCTATCCCCTCCTTTATTTCTACAACAGCAATATCTGATTCAATAATTTTTTCCCAAGTTTCCATGGATTTTTTACCGCCATCCCTGCTCTTTATTACTGTAATGATTTCAGATAGAATAATAGTTGTTATAACACCTCGTTCTTCAGAACCTTGAACAAGTTCTACTGCTTTAGAATGCTCTTCTTCCCTATCTCGAAAAAAAGCAATAAGAACATCTGCATCTAAAAGAATCACTTAAACACCATATACGATTTTATCTATGTCTTTAGAAGAACCTTTAGGCCCGCCTTTTATGAACCCCGCATATTTTAATAAACCAAAACCCTTCCTCGCTTTTTTTCCTTCGAGATATCCATATTTTTCCTCTGCCACGTGCTCAAGCGCCATTTCGATTACTTGCGCCTCAGTCACTCGTTCGCCCTTCTCAAGTTGCTCATGAGCCTGAACATATTTGAGGATTACGTCCGCTTGCTTGGGAATCTTCTTGGTTATATATTCGCTTGCCATAAATACCACCTTTTACACTAATTACACTTTTTACACCAAAGAATTTAAAAACGTGCTATCCACCAAAAACAACTTTAATAACTTCTACTGTGTCGCTTCCATCAACCTTAGTTGTTTCGGGCGCTAGCTTACCATTCACCTTTATTACTACTTCCTCGCGGCGCATGCCTAATTGCTTTATAAGCTGTTCTGCAGTGCCTTTAAACTCTAGCTGTTTCTTTTCATTATTTAGAATAAGTTGCATGATATTACCTTGATTGAATTGTTTATTAAGGATTTACTATTGGCCAGATCTGCTTTCCTTTGTGATATACGCTCCCAGCACGTATTGCTGCTTCAAATAATGGCCCCGACATATTCCCATTAATGTGTATTTCACCGCCATACATGCTACATGCAACTGTTATTCCAACGTCGCCCATAACCAAAATACTGCCTCCATGCATCTCTGCACCTAGAGTATGGCCACAGTTTCCTTGAACGATTATTTTACCGCCTCTCATCTTCAACCCAACATAATTTGAAGCATTGCCTTTTATTTTGATAGAGCCTCCATTTAGCATAATCCCTGCAAACGGTGCAGCATTACCATAAACAATAATCTTACCTTTCATGCAATTTCCGAGCCGTTCACCTGCATTTCCCTTCACTATGACTGTACCACCATCCATTAGCGCGGCGCAATCATATCCTGCGTCACCTTCGACAATGATGGTTTTTCTATTATAAATTCCTAAAAGGCCTAGGTCGTCTAGATGACGAGTAAATATTGTGTAAGTAGAATCCGACCCATTATTTATCAATGCACTCAGGAACAAACCAGCTCTTTTAGCAAAATCTTTTTCATTCTGAAATTCTCCAAGAGCAAGGTTGAAATTCTCGATATCCGCTTTAGTGTATGCGAAACTTCGAATAAGTTCTAATGCTTTCTGGTAACTTTTTCTTGGGTCGACAACAGCCATATCGTCTTTAACAAGCTCGAAGTTTTGCCATGCCTGCTTTAGAGCTCTTAATGTTTCGTTTTCTTTTATCTCTGCTTTTCTAACTGCGTGTGTAGGCTCGCGTTTATATCTTCGAAATTGATCACTCGCTCGAGCATCCGAAACTTTTGCGATTCTCCTTTCAACTAGCATCATTATTCACCGGATAAATTAGTTTACCTTTATGAAATACCTTACCTCCCATCTTATTAACACCAAGCGAATGGTAATCTCCATTCAAATGAATTTCTCCGCCTTCCATTGCTAAACCAGTATCGTGACCACAATTACCTTCAATTACAATAAGCCCTCCTTTCATACATCTTCCGAACTCTTGGTAAGGAGCATTTCCATCACATAAACTATGGTAAAAAGTGTTTAAAAAGGCATTGTTTTTAATGACAAACACGGTCGTGCTAAATTTAAATAATATACTGGCGAATATCTCTTGATTATTATGAAAATCAAATCTATCTTTGCTAGAGAAATCCTAGATTCTCGAGGAACCCCAACCGTAGAAGTAGATGTAACAATCGAGACACAAGACTCGAAACCGGAGACTGCTCGCGGCGCGGCGCCTAGTGGTGCTAGCACTGGTGCATATGAAGCAATGGAGTTGCGCGATGGTGAGAAACGCTATTTAGGAAAAGGCGTACAAAACGCAGTTGAAAACGTAAATAAAAAAATAGCAAAAGCACTTGTTGGTAAAAATTTAAAAGATCAGAAAGATGCAGACGAACGCATGCTAAAACTAGATGGTACGGAAAACAAATCAAAGCTAGGCGCAAACGCGATTGTTGCAACTTCAATGGCAATTGCTAGGGCATTTGCAAAAGAACAAGGAAAAGAATATTTCGAATTTTTAGGCGGAAAAAAACTTCCGCAGCCTATGTTTAATATCTTAAATGGAGGAAAGCACGCTGGCGGAAAGTTAGCAATACAAGAATTTATGATACTGCCAAAAGGCAAGAATTTCTCAGAAACGCTACAAATGGCGAGCGAGATTTACCATATTCTTGGAAAGCAGCTTAGCGAAAAATATGGTGCAAGCGCTAGAAATGTAGGTGATGAGGGTGGTTTCGCTCCGCCAATGGATAAATGCGAAGATGCAATCATTGCGATAGTTAAGGCAATAGAAGAAGCTGGATATACGAAAGAAACAAAACTCGCATTTGACATCGCAGCTAGCTCTTTCTATGATGGAGTAAAGAAAACATATGCACTAGATGAAGAAGAGATAAGTAAAGACATGTTAATGGACTATTATATTGATCTAGTAGAACGCTATCCTACAATAGCAAGCATAGAAGATCCATTTCAAGAAGATGATTTCAATTCTTTTTCCACATTAACGAACGAACTCGAACCTAAAGTTATGATAGTTGGGGACGATTTACTAGTTACAAACCCAAAGCGCATTCAAAATGCGCTCAAGACAAAGGCATGTAATGCACTATTGCTTAAAGTAAATCAGATTGGCACAGTTAGCGAGGCGATTGATGCAGCTAAGCTTTGTAGAAAAAATAACTGGAAAATAGCAGTAAGCCATCGCTCTGGAGAAACAGAAGACACATTCATAGCTGATTTGGCAGTTGGAATAAATGCAGAATTCATAAAAACAGGTTCGCTTGCACGAAGCGAAAGAACAGCAAAGTATAATCAATTGCTAAGAATAGAAGAAAAATTAACAGATAACTATGACCATTAAACTAGGTCTGATGAAAGTTTTTATAAGCCTAATAAATACCATCGGCTCAATATTAGTGCTGCTTGGGTTTTTTATCTTTCTAAATGCTGAAGAAACGACATTATTAATTATTGGGTTATTTTTAATTATCATCACAGAGGCAGCAAGCATAAATATGCTTAATTATGAGGAGAAGAGAAAACTAGAAAACACAAAAGATGAGTTTCTAAAGAACATAGGCATGATATTTGCATGGCCCGTATTATTATTCATCTTATACATGATGTCGCCAAACAAAGCAGTACTATCTTTTACATTCATAATGACTATAACAGCAGCTATAAAAGCCATTTCGTTAATAATAAAAGTATATCTGATTGATAAAAGAATAGTAATTGGAAGGCAGGAATAAAATGGTTGACTCTAAAAAATCAAGTTCAGTAGATGCAAAAACTTACTATCAGCTAGGCAATGATTTCTACGAGAAAGCAGATTATGAGAAGGCTATTGAAAATTATAATATGGCAATACTGCTAAACCCAATATTTTCAGAGGCATATTTTAATCGGGCTTTATGCTACTACCAACTAAAGAACTTTGATAAATCTATAGTTGATTACTCAAAGGCTGCAGAACTAGATCCTCCAAACTCAATTATATATAATAACCGAGGCGACGCCTATTATAGAAAGCAGGATTTTAAAGAAGCAGTAAAGGATTATGATAAGGCCATTCAACTTAACCCTAATTATCTAAAGGCATTTTATAACCGCGGGTTATCTTATGCTAGCCTAGAAGAATATGAAAAAGCAATAGAGGATTTTAGCAAAGTAATCCAGCTTAAAGAGGATTTTGCAGAGGCGTATCACTTACGCGGATTATGCTTTGAATATGCAAATAATCTAAGTACTGCGATAGAGGATTATGAAAAGGCACTAAAGCTTAATCCAGATTTAACAGAGGCAAAGCAGCATTTAGAGGGGGCAAAAGCAAAGCAAGCGCAGGAAGGAACAAAAGAGGGAGAAGGCAAGGCAGGCAGTGATATAAAAATGCTCCAAAAACCCAATATGAGTTTTGAAGATGTAGCTGGCATGATTAAAATGAAAGAAGAAATCAGAGATACCATAGTTTATCCAATGATTAATCCAGAGCTTGCAAAACATTATGGGAAGCTAGGTGGGGGCGGCATATTGATGTATGGGCCGCCGGGATGCGGTAAGTGTGTTTCTGGTGATACCCCGGTACTTTTAAGCAATGGCGACCTTAAGCCTATCAGTGCCTTATACGAAGAAGCAAAATGCAATAGTAATGAGAAACGAATTAATGAAAATGAAACAATTGTTGAAAATCCTGATTTGGAAGTACTTTCATTTAATAGAAAAACGGCAAAAATGGAAAGGAAAAGGATTAACTTTGTTTATAAACAGAGATATAAAGGAAAATTATATGAGATTGTCACGCATTCCGGAAGAAGAATCGAGGTAACACCGGAGCATCCGTTTATTTCGATCAATAATGGCATAGAAAAAATAAAGGCTGACCTTTTAAGAAAAGGCACTTATATCGCAATACCACGCGAAATTTCTACTATTCCAAATCAATTAGATAAAAAAATCCAAAAACTCGAACAATTCAATAATATTTCAACTCCAACCGGAGATATGTTAAGATATATATCATATAGACATCCGCATACCAGAGCAATTCATCCAATATATGAAGTAAACCAAGAGCTTGCCAATTTTTTTGGAATGGTTTTATCAGAAGGATCGGCGATTCATGGTACTTTGTTTTTCTCTAATTCAGATCATGAGCTTATTGATTGCGTGGCAAACACCTCTAAAAATATGTTTGGAATAACACCGCGAATAAATCCTGATACTTCAGAGGGTGTTTATAAAGTTGAGATAGGTTCTGTTGGATTAATAAAATTCTTGGAGCTCGCTCATGGATTTAAAATGCAGGGATCAAGAAACACAAAAATTCCAAAATCTATAATGGAATCAGATGAAGAAATAGCTGGCGCTTTCCTAAGAGCAGTATTTGAATGTGAAAGTAATATACGAACAGATGTTCCTGAGATAGAATTTACAACTGCAAGTAAAGAATTTGCTAATGGAATTTCTTATTTACTTTTAAGATTTGGAATAGTGGCTAGAATAAAACCAAAGATAATAAAAGGAAACGATCATATTTATTGGAGACTTTATATAAGTAGTCATACTAATCTTACATGCTTTGAAAGAGAGATAGGACTAATTAGTGAAAGAAAAAGAAAGGCATTAGAAAAATGGACAAAAAGAAACATAACCGGCTCTACTAACGTAGATGTAATTCCGAACATAAGCGCATTATTAAAACGAGCCAGGGAATCACTTGGGCTCAGTAAAGAAAGATTCTATCAATCTAAAAATGGTTATAGGTATGAACTTTCAAAAAATATAAGTAGAGACTACCTTAAAAGAATAATGACTGGCAAGGAAAAAACAGAGGAAGTAAAAAAATTGAGTATTATCGTTGAGAGCGATGTCTTATGGGATGAGGTAATTGAAGTCAATGTTCAAGAGGTAAATTGCAACGTATATGATTTAACAGTAGAAGACAACCACACATTTATAGCTGGATTTGGCGGGATGGTAGTCCATAATACTTACATAGTGAAGGCTGCTGCTGGCGAATGTAAGGCTGGTTTCATAAACGCAAAATTAAGCGATTTATTAGATATGTACGTAGGTAACACAGAGAAAAATATACATAAGGTTTTTGAACTAGCTAGAAAAAATTCACCGTGCATATTATTCTTTGATGAAGTAGATGCTATTGGCGGAAGACGTGACCAAGGAGAGGGTGCGCAGTACATGAAAATGGCGGTAAACCAAATGCTTTACGAGATGGATGGTATAGAAGCGCATAACGAAAATGTATTAGTTATCGCTGCTACTAACGCACCATGGGATGTTGATCCTGCATTAAGAAGAAGCGGTAGATTTAGCAAGGCTATATATATCTCAGAACCAGACACTACATCAAGAGAGGCAATAATAAAATTACATGCTAAAAAGAGGCCAATGGCAAAAGGAATTCCGTTTAAGTTACTAGCCTGGGCAACATATGGGTATGCATCTTCAGATTTAAAGGCACTGGTTATGGAATCTACGGATATCCCATGGAAAGAGGCATACCTATCAATACAAGCAAAATCCCAACAATATATAAAACAAGGAATAGCCCAGGAAGAGGCAGATCAAAGAGCAAAAACAGAGATACAGCCAAGGCCTGTTACAACCAAGGATTTCCTAAATGCATTAGGTAAAAGAGATTCAAGCTTGCCTCCTTGGTACGGCCAAGCAAAGAAACAAATAGGTAAACAAGAAGAGATAACAATGATAGATGGAAAAGAGCACAAAAAAGTCGGTGAACCAAAGATGGGTCCAGAAGAAAGACAGCAGTTTAAGGCATTGCTAGGACAGATAGAAAAACGAAACAAATCTTGGTATAAACTGTATATAAAAATGATAAGAGTATTTGCAATTGGATTATTACATTTAAAATCTATATTTTGATATAATTAACCGAACATCCCACCATCTGATATCTTTCCTGTTTTTTTACCATACATGTTCTGCATTCTTGCTAAATCATCATATAATTCTGGATAAAGCTCCCTTAACTCCGCTCCCATAATCATTCTACCAAGAGAGGTAAACCACTCTGTTAAATCAGATCGCTCTTTCCTTATTGCCTCGTCTATCAAATTATTTGTCACTGGTGCTTCCTTACCTGATTTTAAAGATTGCGTATATGCAGCCTCTGCTGCAGCCTCACAAACTGCTTGAACGTCTGCGCAGGAGAAATGCCAAGTCTGCTTTGAAAACTTTTTATGATTTAGATTTTTTTCAACTGGAATATCCTTTAGATACATCTTAAAGAGCGCTTCGCGCGATGCGCCATCTGGGGGGCTTACATAAATCAATTTTCCAAACCTACCGCTTCGTTTAAGTGCATCATCTATAAACCAAGGCGCATTTGTCGCACCTAAAACAAGAACGTTTTCATTTTTCTTATCAATCTGATCAATCTCAATAAGTAATTGCGCAATCATGGATCTCTCCCATGAATGCTCTGCCTCAGCCCTACGCCATCCTAGCCCATCTAATTCATCTAAAAATAATATACATGGCGCGTTTTTCCTTGCAGTTTCAAATGCTGCATGTATATTCTTCTCGCTATTACCAATCCATTTATCAAGAATATCGCTTACTTTTATATTTATTATATTTAGTTTTGTCTCTCCAGCTAAAGCCATAGTAATCGAGGTTTTTCCACAACCTGGAGGACCATATAATATTATTCCGCCGCCAATTTTTTTCTTATATTTCTTAGCCAATTCTGGATTCTTCAGTGGCTCGATAATAGAGAATTTCAAACGCTCTTTTAACTCGTCCATGCCAGCAACGCTTGCGAAATTAGTTTCTGGAATCTCTGGCTTGAATGATTCTGAGGTTTGAGCTCCTCTATTAACTGCTTGCGCACCCCCTAAATTATCTAACGCCTTTTTTGCTTCTCTTAGAAGAGGGTCGAGTTCGAGCGCTTTTTTATAGTCTGCCTTTGCCTCTTCTATTTGGCCCATTTGTTGATATACTAAACCCCGTAGGTCATACGCCTTTGCATACTTAGGATTAAATTCTAATGCATTATTAAGATCATTTAATGCGCAATCAGCATTTAATTTATAATAATAGTGCAATACTGCCCTACCGTAATAAGCACGCCAAAATTTAGGATAGAGAACTATAGAAGCATTATAATGTGCAAATGCATTTCCATATTCTTTTTTTTCATAGTAAACCAGACCCAAATCACAATGTACAGTTGCATGTTTTGGATTTATTTCGAGCGTTCTTATATAATCTAATAGGGCTAGATCAAACTCTGATTTATAATAATGCGAAACCCCCCTACGATAATGTGAATCTGCATTCTTTGGATCAAGCTTAATTGCCTCACTGAAATATCTTATCGCATTATCGTAATCGCTGCTCTTATAATAGCGCTCGGCCTCAGATAAAACCTCTTTTATATTATTTTTATTTGGCATACTTTATCACGCTATAATTTAAATAAATACTAGATTAAATAACATTATGCAAATAAATGGAAGGATGTTTTTAAAAAACCAGATAGTTGAAAAGGGCATTGTAATTGAAGATGGGATAATTAAAAAAATTGCAAATATTGCGCAGAGCGAGCAAGAGAAACAGGATCAAGTAATTAATGCGATTAACATGTTAATTCTGCCCGGCTTAGTTGACGTGCACGTCCATATGCGCGAACCTGGTGATACCTATAAAGAGGATTTTCTTACTGGAAGTAAGGCAGCAATTGCTGGAGGCATAACAACAGTTATAGATATGCCAAATAACAAGGTACCAACAGTAACTGCAGCACGCTTAGAAGAAAAGAAAAAGCTTGTAAAAAAAGCAATCTGTGATATTTTTTTTCATATGGGTACTACTGAGCATAACTTTAATGAAATAAAAAAGGCAGATCCGATTTCATTAAAAATATACGCAAGCGAGACAACTGGAAATATGAAAATAAATGATGAGAATATAATTAAGAAACATTTTGAAAACTTTGATAAAAATAAACCAATAGTTATTCATGCAGAAGGACAACAATTAATAGAGAAAATCGCTGCACTTGCAAAGAAAACAAAAAGAAAAATACATCTTGCGCATGCAACAACTGCAAAAGAAATAGAAACTATTAAGGCAATTGGCGCAAGTGTGGAAGTAACACCCCACCATTTATTCTTATCAAAAAAGCATGAGGAAAAACTAGGTAAGCTTGCTCCAGTAAAACCACCTTTGCGTGATGAAACTAGCAGAAAATCGCTTTGGCAAAATTTAGATAAAATAGATTGCATAGCAACAGATCATGCACCGCATAGCCTAGAAGATAAAGAAAATGGTGCATATGGCTATCCTGGACTGGAAACTAGCTTAGCATTAATGCTAGATGCTTACAACAAAAGACTGCTTACGCTAAGCTGGATTGTAGAAAGAATGGCAACAAACCCTGCAAGAGTATTTGGACTAAATTGTGGCGAGATCGCAACAGGTAAGAAAGCAGACTTGATTATTGTTGATGTTAAGGGAGAGTGGCGCGTTAACGGTGAAGAACTAGAAACAAAATGCAAATGGTCGCCATTTGATGGCCAAATGCTTAAGGGAAGGGTAAAAACTGTAATTAGAAATGGAAAGGTAGTTTACGAGAACGAGGAATTTTATTAATTCTTAACACTAACTTTCTGTCCGTCATAAGAAATATTAAATCTTTTCAAGCCTTGTAATGGTTTATCTATTGTTAATTCATCAACTGGAAAGCGCACAACATTGACAAAATCAGTTTCTCCGCTTTGAGTAGAGGCTTTAACAATTACTTCACCACCACGGCCAAGGTTTTTCAACTTTACAGATTTCACATTTCCAGGAATAAATACTTCAACTATCAGAGAAGACCCCTCTCCTAGATTTCCAATCGCATTTATTAGACTGGCGATTCGACCTGATGCAAGTTCTGCTTGCACCTGCGCTAGCTGTTCGTTTGCTTCGTTTGTTTTAAAATAAACATGTAAAAGTAGGGGAATAAAAAGAGCTAAGATAGCAGCAATCATAACCATTAACTCAACACTTACCTGCGCCCTACTGCTTTTGTATCCCATGCTATTCCTCAATACGTGATTTCTTCCTATTTTTAACTATACCCTTCTTTTTATTTAATAATGTGTAAACCTCCTTGGATAATTTTGCAATGGTATCATTAAGCTTGTAATCCTCTGCTGAAACCGAAAGCCGATCTTTATCCAAGTCCACTAATATCTTAGCAATATAAACAGATTTGTTTTTCTTAATGTGCAAGGATACACTAACTATAGTAAATGATTTTGAAAATTTATCAAGTGTATCCATAATTGTTTTGCGAACATCCTCGTGGTATTGCTGATCATCTTCAGTCAGCCCACTAATCGAGATATCTATATGTTCTTTGGAGAGATCGAGGACTTCTTTGAAAATGTCCAAGGCAGCCAACAGGCCTACTGGTTTATTATTAGAAACAACAAGTAAAGACGGCGATGTATGCTCAATCATTTTCTTTATAGCATCCTCAAGTTGACTATCTTTATTTACAACAGTTAGACCCTCACGCAATAATTCTGACAAAGGCATGTCACCTTCTTTATCTACTTCTGTAATAAATCTCTCTCCCCTTCTACCTTTTGGTTTTAAAATCGCGGCCATATCAAATGTTGATAAGATCCCATATGGATAACTATCTTTCAGAACAACAAGGCGATGCGTCCCAAGTTCTTTCATTTTAGTCTTAGCATTAGCTAATGTACTATTAATATCGATAGTATAAGCAGGTGTTTTCATAACCTCTGATATAGATTTTCTTGGAATTAGCCTAAGCGCCAATAGATCCTTGAGAACTTCAATCCTAGTAATTAAACCCAATGGTAAGCTCTTTTTTATATCGACAACAGGCAGTGCCTTAAAATGACCTGTTAAAAATGCGTTTAGCTTATCCAATATTGTAGATTCCTTGTAAAGCACTGGTGTTTTAACACAGGAATGTTCACATTTTGCCTTACTAACATCCGTAATGCCTAAACGAATATTTCGATCGTCTATTAACCCTAAATAGGAACGGTTTTTCATAATAATAACTGCTGTTCCTGTACGCAATATCTCATTTAAAGCCTTTGATAAAGGCTCATCTGCATCAAGTATTAGTGCATCTTTTACTTCCATTTTCTCCCTCCAAATTAAGAATTATTGATAAGGACAAAATTGCAAAATTTTGTCCGCATTGTAAATTATCAAATTTACAATACAAAAACAAATATATAAAAACAAATAACATTAATAAACCTAGTATGCATCCCCATGCAACGCAAGTGTTCAGCTTAGAGTCTATAGTATCAAAACCAACCTGGAAAGAGATACTCCTAGAATTAATAGACACCAAAAGATTAGAACCGTGGAAGATAGATATAGTCCAAATAGCAGACAATTATATGAAGAAAATTAGAGAGATGGAAAAAATAAGCCTGGTTATACCCGCAAATATAATATTAGCTGCTTCTATTCTTCTAAGATATAAAAGTGAGTATCTACGATTTGAAGAGCCAGTGCAGGTAATTGTACCGCTTGAAGAGGGCGCAGAATTTGAAGAAATGCCGCAACTAGAGCTAAGCGCAAGGATTCCACCAAAAAGGCAGATAACATTGGATGAACTAATCCAAGAGATGGAAAAAATAATAAAATACGAAACGACTGAGCGCGTTATAAAACATCGTGGTGGCATAGAAGAATTTGTTAACCTGCCATTAAGGGATGTTGATATTGAGAAGAAAATGAATGAAATATTGGGCAAGATTAAGAATAGTGTTGATGATCAAGGCTGGACTCTATTCTCTCGCGTAATAGATAAAAATGATAAAATAGAGATAATATACACATTAGTCTCAATTCTGCATCTAACTCAAAAGCAAACAATAGATATAAAACAGGATGAAATATTTGGAGATATATTCATTTATTTATTAAATGAAAAAAATTAGAAATAAAAACATTATTTATTGGCGAACCAATAAATATGCCCATTGTTGCTGCAAAGCAACAATTGGGAAACTATAATGACCTACTTCCTGAAGATGCAACTGCCTTTGGTTTTGATTTAACGATTTTTACATTTGTTGGTGTTAATAAAACCGCATCTTGCGAAAGCAATGCAATATCACCATTCATTTTATTTGCTTGAGATTTCAGTTTTGCTAAAATACCTCGCAAACGATTTGGTTGTTTTGATAATGGTAGAATGTTCATTATAATTACATTCTTTTGTGAAAGTTCTTTTGCTGCAAGATCTGCATCACCTTCGTTTCGCAAATCAATGCGCTTCACATAGAAATCTGCTGGAGGACTTATTACATCTCCTTCAGAATCCATTACCTCTTCCAAATCTGGAAATTCAGCTGATTCACTCTTCCCAAAAAGCTTATCTAAAAGTCCCATCATATCACCCAATTTATAATTATTATATTCGCCTTATAGCATATAGAAACAATTAATTTTTAAATGCTCGCACAACGCATATTAAGAATTTATGACGTAGAATAACAAGATTAAAGCAATGATTACTGCTAATCCTGCATGCTTTCTTACAAAATTATCATCCTTTTTTGCGAGCAAACAAATAACTGTTCGATAAAAATCAGGATGTGTCATAAACAATGCAGCGAATAATAGAACAAATGCAAATGAAACTGAAATTACTTGTGCAAGCGTTAGATTAAGCAATAGATAATAAAAAATAGTTATTGATATGAAAAATAAAAGTCCGCCGATGATAATGAAATGTTTATCGCTCCATTTTAAAATTTTCTTATTCATGAAATCCTTTACTAATTTCGGAAAAAGAAAAATGAAAGAACGCGAAACTATTATTAGCGATAAGAATAGAATCGCAAGAGATTTTTCTAGTGACACAAAATCACTTTCCTTTGCAAGATGGGCACATATTCCCTGCATGTAATAATTTTCCTAACCCTGCTAGCACAAGTGCGCTTCCTGCAACCAGATGCGCTGTTTTTCCATCAAGCGAGCCCATGCCGAACATAAGCAGTGACCCGCCTGCTACCAAAACCAATAATCCCATAACACTTTTGCACATTCCGCACATGTCACCCATGAGAATCACCAAGTAAGCTAGGAAGAGAAGAATTAAAAGTATTTGGTTATGGGTTGTGAGTTTTCAGTTTTGTGAGAAACCATATTCATAAGAAATACATATGACCAGAGACCTGCGGTCTCTAGCTCTTCAAGAAAATCTTGAAGAACGGCCGACGTGGCATGAGAGAAACAATAGTCCACGTCACTCAAGAGAACATAAGTAGTACAACGTCTTTGTTATAATCCCGTGTCCTTCGGACACGAGCTCTTAAAGTTCTTCGAACTTCAAGATGAGAAACGATATGTAAAATACAGAACGACCGACGCAGCCTAAGTAAAATAGAAGACTGCGTCCATATAGAGAATATTGGTAGTACGACGTATTCATGATAATGAGAAACTAGAAGTAAGACCTAGTTGGGCACCTGGTTAGCTATAACAAATTAAAGTGGAGCTTCTATTTTCTGAGCCACGCTCCAGTCGGAAATGTGTCGTCTGTCGCGCGTCAGCTCCGTCCTGTATCTTATAAGCACGGTCCGCATAACTTATGGCTGCTTCTTTCGACCTCACCATTTTCGCTATGTAAACCGTCAAATAAGGCAGGGCATCGACGCTTAAGATAGAAGACGCTTTAGTCTATTATAACGCCCCAGGCATTCGACCCGCCTAAAGGGTATATGCGGTGCGGGGAACCCTAGCCCCCATCTAGCCCAGTAATTATATGTAAACTTCTATTTAAATTTATTAGGGTTTAAGAAGAAGTTTCCTGTTTCGAGTCTTGTGCTAAGATTTACATGCAAACATAAACCGCAAAAACATGCACAAGTTGCGGTTTATAAACCGCAACTTAAAAGTAAGCACGGATACTAGTAAACCAAAAGAAAGTAAAAAATCAGAAAAATAAAAAATAAAAGAAAAAGTGTGGCTCAATGCCCATGGCTGAAGGCTGATTGCCAACTATCTTGCTTCTCCTAATGAATAACTAGAAGAAGTCCAACTGCAACTCGTCTGTGTATATCTGCCTTCACTCCAGCTACTAAGAACAGGTGTGCAAGTCCATTTTAATGGAGCTGTTGGTGCTGACATTCCACCTGGTGGCGGTTCTCCGCCTGGAGGTGGCGTACCTGGTGCTGGTTCAGTACCTGGAGGTGGTGTGTATCCAGGAGGTGGTGTGTAACCCTCTGGAGGTGCTTCACCTGAACCTGGTGTATACCCAGGAGGTGGTGTGTAACCTTCTATATGAGTTCCACCAGGAGGAGGTGTGTAATCTTCTGGAGGTGGTGCTGGTTGATAATCTGGAGGTGGTTCTTCACCTTCAGGTGGCGTATAACCACCTGTAGGATTATAATACTCTCCAGTTGGTTCTCCATTTAACTCTCCTGACCAACCACCTGCTATTGCATCATAATTAAACACTGTTCCATCTGGAGCTGTATAAGTACTTGGACCCAACACTTCTGGTGGTTTATAACCATCTGGTTCTATCCAATTATCTGGTGGCTTTAGACCAAAACCACCTATTGCTGGTGATCCATCGGGTAGATCACCCTCTTCAACTTCTGGTGGTTCTCCTTCTGTTGCTTTTTCTGGATCATGGTATGTCCAAATATACTTTCCAGTATCAAAATCGTGGCTATATGTGGAATATGCTCCTCCTTCTTTTGTTGGTGGAACAACATAATTAACTAGTGGCTTGCTTATTGTTCCTTCTGTAACTACTGGTGCACCATCCAGTCCTTCTATAGGTGTTTCAGCAGTTTCACCATAAACCAGTGCTTCTGTTGGAGGCACATATGCCCAGCGCTGGCTATCTTCTGTTGGTGGAACATATGGTGTGTATGTTTTTCCATCTGAGCTTGTCCAAGTGCCGTCATCTTCTCTTGTCCATGTTGTTCCATCTGGAGCAGTACGTGAATTCTGGTCACCAAGAGTAAATGTTGGTGCAACCGCAAACTTACCGTCTTCTTGCTTATACACCGCATGACCTGCTGGTGGTACATAATATTGCGGTGGCGCGATATAACCTTCAACGGGGAGCCCAGTTGTATATGTACCTACTCTCTCGCCATATTGTGCTTCAGTCATTCCTTCAGGAATATAACCTTTTTCCTTTGCTTCTTCAAACGATAGTAAAGTCAAACGTTCACCTGATAGTATGCCATCGACTTTTTCGGCTGATGGTGTGTATGATTCAACTGTTTCAGGAGAAACCTCTGAAAGTGGTTCATTAACTGCAACCGCATGCGCAACCACTGCCTGTTCATACTCATCAACTGTTGTATCAAAGCCAAATTCTCCGTATTCTTCTTTTGCCTCTTCCAATGTAGGAACATCAGGTTCAGCATCTTTATAGTCTTCTTTAGCCTCTTCAAACTCTGCTTCTGTACCAATAAAGCCTTTATCAACAGCTTCTTCATACGTATCCAAGCTCGAATCTGCGATCTCTTCCCATACACGGGAATCAACTATAATCTTTTCATCTTGTAAAAGCGTTTCGGCTGGCTGACCTAGATATTGTTCTTCTATTCTCTCAACATCCTGTAGCGCAACTAGCGCCTCATCTGATGTTATGTATCCCCCTTCTTGCGCGTTTGCAATGCTTTCTTTCATTTCTAAAATGTGTTCTGCAGTTATTTCCTGTTCTACTGAAGGTAATGATTCTGGTGATGTTAAATCAGGCAGTTCTGTTACTGTTGGATTCTCTATTGCCTCAACATTAACAACACCGCCTGTAACCTCTGCAACAGTTACAATCTCATCAACTGTCTCTACATAGGCTTCTGATTTTGCTACAACATCAACTGTTCCTTGTATCTCAGTTTTTTGCTCTTCTGGCAAAGGAGCTAGTGTTGCACTTAATTCTTTTTCTCCAGTTTCTCGCTTAGCCTTTGCTTGCTCTAATAATTCATTTGCCCCATCAATTACAGTAGGTGAAACTGTTATTACCTGATCTGCTGCATCATACTCTTTTTGTGCGGTTTGCGTATTTGTCATTGTAGTTTCGAAATATTTTTGAGTAGTAGAACTAAGTGCTGACCATTCTTGCTGGGCTTGTGTCATAAGCTGTTCTATTTTTTCTTCACTTGCTACTGCATTTGGATCTTCGGCTGCTGCAGCAGTAGTTATCTCTTCCTTCAATTCTGTAAGTGTTTCTTTTAACGTATCTATTTTTGTCTGCTCTTCTGGCGTGGCAGTTGGTACTGCTTGAGCTAAGGCAGCATCAATATATGTTGTTGCATCCTCTAAATTACTATTTGCCTCTGCTTTAGAAGCATCTTCAACCGCCCCTTTAACTAATTCTACGGCTTGTTGGGTTAATTCCACAGACTCTTTTGCAGCTTGTTCTGATTCCTCATGAGTTAGTTCGACTTTATCTGCAAGTGCATCCTCACTTAAACCAGTTGTACTTGCTGCCACCTCCATTACTAACCCCATATCCGGGTTATCCTGTTTAAACACTGAAATTTCGCCACTTGGTTCTGTTATTGTAACAAAAGTATCGTATGTCCCTTCTTTTACATGAACTTCTATGACTGGTTCAGTTGATGCTGGCACGAAAGTTGTTGTTTCCGTTCCTGCAGCAGAAATCTCTGTCTGGGTTGTAGCAGTAACTGTTCCTTGATCTATAACAAGTGCATCATGTGTTTGGCCATCTACAGTAGTTGGTTCAGTGGAAACTACTGCATCTTCGATTACTTTTGTTGTAAATTCCGGAGTAAGCACTTCAGTTGGATTTGAAGAATAAAATTCATCTGCTGGGAAATCCACAACAACACCGATTGTTTCACCAGATGTAACTGTAAATTCAGAAACAGTGTATTGCGTATCTGCGGGCAAAGCATGGGATGTTGTTCCTTGCTCATTTGTACTGGTAACACTGTTTACTATAATATTAAGCGTATATGTGCCTTCTGAAAATTCTTGCTCTGCCAAATGATCATAAAATCCTTGAGTATCTAATAAGTCAACATCAACATTATTAGCAATCGTAGTACAGCTATCTCCTTGACAAACCTGGACATCCATGTTAACTGTAATATCTTCTACATCGCTGGTTGGCTCATCATCTGTAACTGCAATAACTAATTTTCCTTTTCCTTCAGCAGGCTTGGCCTCGCCACTAGAGGGCGGGGCTGACGCTGGGGCAGCAGTTTCATTTTTTGCAACCTCTTTTGGCTTTGTTGCACAACCAGCTATCAATAACATTGCACAAACCGCAAATACTACAAAAAAGTTCATACGCATAGATGACCACCCTTAGAGTTGATGTCTAGGTATACCCAGAAAAGATTTATAAATGTTTTGCGTTTGTTAGCGTTTTTTTTTGAGATTTTTTGAGGAAAAATTAGAAATATCTCACTCTACTTTCAACAATTTTTATTCTCGATAAAACTGCGTTAAATTTCTCATATTTTCCATATCCATCTAAAAAAGCATTCTTTAATTTATCATGTTGTAGCAATTTTAGCATAGTCAAAACATCTACCGCTTTATCTTCAATATCATTGCTGAAAAAACCAAGGCCAAAGTCAATAACAAATAAACTGCCATCATTGGCTGTTAGCTTTTGGCTTTTGGCCTTTAGCCTGTAGCTGTTAGCCACTTGCCACTTGCCACTAGCCAATAGCAAATTAGCTACTGTAAAATCCCCATGAATAATATCTGCTGTATGTAAATTCGCTAATATTCCACCTGCCTCTCTCGCTAGCGCTTCATTCATTTTTGGCCTTTTCCCATTTATATAACTAATATATAGAGAAAACTCATCAACGCATAAAACAGTCGGGCATGCAACACCTGCTAATTTTGCCTTATGTAATAATCTTGCTTCGCTGCGTGTTCTAGTTTTTCTTAAATTTGTATCTAGCTCTTTTGCACGATAGGTTTTTGGAGCACGATTTTTAATTACGATTTTTTTGCCAAGTAATTTGGAAAAAGAAATAACTGCTTCAGCGCCTTTCATAAAATCATCCGTGTGAACTAGCTTCCACTCCAGTTGCTACCTTAAAATCTAAACCAAGTGTTGTTATTCCAAATCCATAAGGTAGCAGCTCTTTTGCACTTGCAACAAAAACACTATCCGAATCAAGAGCCTGTATAAAAATACGGCGTGTTTGTAATCTTTTTAGCGCATCAAATAACTCATATATTCTTTGCCTATCCAGTCCACCAAGCTCACCGTCTCTTGATATAAATGCAATTGTTTCTATATCCAAGTCCCCAGTGCTTACGGCACTAGCAATTGCAGATGTAACTGCGCTAGTAGGATGATACGCAACAGTATCAATTCTTGCACCATGAAAAATTGCAGTGCGAGTTCTAATTGCTGCGCCTTCTCGCAATGATTCATCTAATACAATGCTTCTATCAAAAGCAGTTCGCGCTGTGAGCATTAATTCTGTATCTATTGAAAGATCTGCAAAATCAACTGATGCGAGAGCTGTTGGAAATAGATCTAGCAATTTTAAAATCTCTACCGAGCCGCTTGCATTTGCAACAAGAATTTCTGTATTTAATGGAAAAAATGTTCTAAGTATATCTAAACAATGGCCGCAAGGTGTTACAACGTTTGGTGCATCTCCAATTGTTGCAATTACTATTTTATCACCATCGCGCAGCTCGCCTCGCACCTTATCAACAGTAGATATTTCTGCATGCACTGCGCTTGCCTTTGCTTTTTTATAGCCTGCGCCATATTCAAAATTACTACCTTGATAAAAAGCTGTCTCACCAGAAGCGCTTACTCTTGCTATTACGCATCCAACTTTAAATTTAGAATGAAAAGGCATTGCCTTATCCATTGCCAAAAATGCGCTGTCTAATGTTGTTCTATAAAGACCCATTCTTGCAGGAGATTTCCCATCAGATTTAAACTTCCATTGCATATTGATCATCTAATAAAAGCTCTAGACATAATCAGTGAAACTAATAAAAGAATACCCCACATAACTACAATATCAATAGATTGAAAAACAAAATAACCAAATCCTAATGATAAAACAATAAAACCAAACCAAATAATCTTATTCCAAACAAAAACCTTGCTTCCATCTAAAGGAAACATTGGAAGCATGTTAAATAATGCAAGAACAATATTTATTTTTGCACCAAAATCCCAAACATGTAATGGCTCTCCAAAAAATGGAAAGAAAAATTTTACTGGTCTAATATTTTCTAATCCTAAAAAAACCAAGGCAATAACAATATTTACGATAGGGCCGACAATAGAGATTAACCCATTTTCTTTTTTTGTTATCCTTGGCGAGTATATATAAACTGCACCTGGGGCTGCAAACAAAAATCCAAAAAAAGAAGTAATAAACATTATCATTAATCCTTGAACCCACATCTGAAAGCGTGCATATGCGCCATAGTAAATAGCTACTAATTTATGCGCCATTTCATGTAATATGAATCCGCTGCCAACAGTAACAACAGATAGTGCAGTGAAAAATAAAAATGATTTCGGATGCTTAACTGCTGCATTCAAGCCAGCATAAACAATAGTAAATGCAAGTGATATTGCAATAACACAGATTAGAATCTGCTTTGCCTCTTCTTCTTCTACATAAAAATGAATGTGTTTATCAAAATCCATAATAAGATAACTCCTATTCTACAATCTTCTCTTCATAAATAATTCTAACCTTTGGTGGTGAAAACAAACCAGAGTAACTTTCAACAATGCCAACTGCTTCTTCTCCATTATCAAAGCGTACGCGTAATTCATTGTTTTTTCTAGCATTAGAAATAGCCTTACCAACACGGCCAAATAAAGATGGGATATTATTAGAAATGACAACTGCAACAACATCCCCTTGCTTAACGCCACGAAGCTCTGGGTAAACTAAAGAAAGTACAATACTTAATCCAGTTCCAAGCGCAATTGCCTTAGCTAGAAACATAAGGCCTGCATTCGGTGTTAGCGCAAATGCTGCTAAAGAAATTGCAAGAGAAATTAAAAATAATTTAAAGAATAGGAAGAGTTTCATATTTATTCCTGCCATGGGCCTTGAGCAGTCAGCGGTGAGCCAACGAACGAAACGCGTGGCTCATTGCTCAAGGCTCAATGCCCAATGCAATCACCTATACATATTTGCAACAGTTGCCTTAAATTTCTCAACACTTTCAATATCATCTTTTCTCAGTGATGGTAAAATATTCTTAAGCGCATATGCAAAATGCTGATTGCTGACCTTTTTGGCTGCCTCGCGAATAGCTGACATACCTGCTTCTCTGCATAGATTCTCTAAATCAGCACCAGTATAAGATTCTGTAATCTTTGCAAGGTCCTTGAGATCAACATCCTTTTCAATTGGCATTTTTTTTGTATGTATTTTCAATACATGTAATCTAGTTATCTCATCTGGCAATCCTACTTCAATAACGCGATCAAATCTGCCTGCGCGCAAGAGCGCTGGATCTAGTATATCTGGTCTATTAGTTGCCCCTATAATAACCACGTGCTTTAGATTCTTCATGCCATCCATTTCTGTTAACAATGTATCTACTACGCGCTCTGTAACGCGATGACCTTCATTACCACCACGAATGGGCGCAATAGCATCAATTTCATCTATAAATAATACGCAAGGCGCTGCTGTTCTTGCTTTTTTGAAAATATCGCGGACTGATTTTTCACTATCCCCTACCCATTTACTAAGCACTTGCGCACCGCTAATCGCAATAAAGTTTGCTTCTGTCTCATTTGCAGCTGCTTTAGCTAATAATGTTTTACCTGTTCCAGGTGGGCCATAAAGCAGAATACCTTTTATTGGACGAATGCCAATGCGCTCAAAAAGCTCTGGTTTTTTAAGTGGAAGCTCTACTGCCTCTTGTATTTCGCGTTTTACTTGTTCTAAGCCACCAATATCTTCCCATCTAGTAGTTGGTCGTTCTACGTACACTTCGCGCAAAGCGCTTGGTTGTATTTCACGAAGCGCATCAAAGAAATCATTTCTTGTTATTGATATCTTATCTAAAATTTCTGGTGGAATAAACTCTTCTTCTAGATTTACTTCTGGCAATATTCTGCGAAGCGATTTTAATGCTGCCTCTTTGGTAAGGAAAGAAATATCTGCACCTGTATATCCATGCGTAATAGATGCGAGTTCATCCAAATCAACATCATTATTGAGTGGCATTGTTCTAACTTTTATTTGTAATATTTCTTTTCTACCATTGCGATCTGGTACACCTATTTCTATTTCACGATCAAATCTGCCTGGCCTGCGCAATGCTGGATCTAATGCATCTGGACGATTGGTTGCGCCAATAACTATAATCTCTCCGCGGGATTTAAGTCCATCCATTAGTGTTAAAAGTTGGGAAACTAACCTTTTTTCTACTTCTCCAAATACCTCTTCTCTTTTTGGTGCAATAGAATCTAATTCATCTATAAATAATATACTTGGAGAGTTTTCTTCTGCCTCTCTGAAAAGCTTGCGTAAGCGTTCTTCGCTCTCACCAACATATTTGCTTACTACCTCTGGTCCGCCTATGTAATAGAAGTTTGCATCGCTTTCATTTGCAACTGCCTTTGCTAATAATGTTTTACCTGTACCTGGCGGACCATAAAGCAGAATACCTTTTGGCGGATCAATGCCCAAGCGCTCGAAAATCTCTGGATGACGCAGAGGCAATTCAACCATTTCTCGCACCTTTAACATAACCTGCTTTAATCCACCTACATCATCATATGTGACGTTTGGAATAGATGTCAGATCTTTTACTGGTTCGCTCTTTATCCGCACTTCGGTTTCTTCTGTTATGATAATAGGACCTTGAGGGAATACTTGTGAAACAATTAGCGGAATTGATGTTCCGAATATACCAACAGGCAATAAATTTCCTTTTAAAACTGGTTTGCCAACCAATCGCTTCTTTACATATTGATCAAAACCCATTGAATAACGCATAGGTTCTTTTGGCGCAAGCACTATTTTTTTTGCCTCTTTTACCTCTGCAGGCTCAATAAAAACCTTGTCACCTAGACCTACGCCTGCGTTTTGTCGCAAGATTCCATCCATGCGAATCATATCTAAGCCTTCATCATCAGGATGTGCCTGCCACACAATAGCTAGCGCTGCCTTTTTTCCTCTTAATAGAACGATATCTCCAGTAGAAACAGCTGTGGAATTCTTTGCTTTTGAGTCTATGCGTACAATGCCACGGCCAATATCATTTTGGAATGCTTCTGCAACTTTCAATGGGATTCCTGTCATAACATCACCAATAATATCTAACGAAAGTTGCGGAGACTTGAACGCTTTTCTGCTGTTCAAGCAGATCTGCAACTTTCAAAGGTATACTAGTCATAAAATCACTCTAAAATTACATACTCTCCATTCTCTTCTTTACAGCGAATGTATATATTCTTATTTAATAGAGATTCCTTTTTAAGAGTTACAATAGTCTCCAAATTAATATCATCGCTTACACTTGTATCCAAAAGTTTTAATGCGTTTTCGCGATTAAATGTTAAAGTCCTATTATCAACAATAAAAACAAGTTTATTATTGTCTATACGCACGTCATTAACCGTGCCATTAACAACATTTGTTGCCTTTCTGATGAGCAGGCGCGTGTAATTATTTAAATGGATCTCGTTCTCGCGAAACAATCCGTTTTGTATTATTATTTCATTTCCAACAGTCATTTTGTCCATATCAGGTATGCTCCAAAGCACACATTTTTGCTCACTGATTGAATCGTTTATACTAAAAGATATATAAGTGAATTTTCTATTGTTTTTTTCATACTCTTTTTTCTCACCCACTGCGCTAATAAATGCGCGAACATTTACTGGGCCTTCTATAAGCTCTGCTAAAGGCGTATATGGCACTGTATTAATTATTTCAATTGTGCCCTTGTAGCCTAAGCTCAAGTTACCTATTTTTTCATATGCATTTTTTACTAGTATTTCGTCTCCTATCTTGAGTTTTGAGATAATTTGAATATCCTGATTCCATAGAGTAACAGAAACATGA
>Ga0209343_10000315_pt1 | contig 67138 bp, 55 predicted proteins | sample RifCSPlowO2_02_FD_184026 | JGI IMG/M metagenome (GOLD analysis project Ga0209343, IMG submission 184026) | Groundwater microbial communities from Rifle, Colorado - Rifle CSP2_plank lowO2_0.2 (SPAdes) (version 2) | ecosystem: Environmental > Aquatic > Deep subsurface > Groundwater | place...
GAAACCGACTCACGAAGCCCGGTCGTGTCGAAAGGTTGTGAATTGCCGCAGCCCGAAGGCGTTTCCACACAGCCTCGACCGGAAGTGCCAGTTCGCGCTGGGCGAAACCGGACCTTCATCGGAAACTTGTTGCCTCCCACCAGCGAGTACCCGGTCTTGGGGGTGAAGCAGCCGCACGAGTCGTCGTTCGTTGAATGAGCGCTGACGGCGATCGCCGCCGTTCAGACCGACGGCAGCGAGTGACTCCGTTCCAGCGTTGAACCGACCTTGAGCAGCCAGATCCCAGCGGCTGTTCTTGGCCGCAATCTGGCCTCCACAATCGCAGCCAGCCACCTTCCCGACCAAAAGCCGAGTCTGCGCAACAACCCGTGAGCGCGCGAAACCATCCGAAGCCCCCCAGCAGCGCGGAAGGCGTCGAAATCCGCGTCATCGGCCGAGGCGGTGGACCCTGTCATGGCGTCCATGCCGCCACAACGATGGCTTGCCTGGGCAACAGGGCTCCGCGAACGAACGCCGAGCGATGCACTTCGGGTCGGACACTGGCGGAAGAGCGTGGGCGGCAAGAGAAAATGGCACCCTCATCCAACGCCCCACCACGACGCACGCCCCATGCTGACGATCCGCCCTGCCACCCCCGCCGACGAAAACAGCCTCTGGCAGATCATGGAGCCGATCATCCGCGCGGGCGAAACCTACGACTTCCCGCGCGACACCCGTCGGGAGGCCGCCCTGGCCGCCTGGCTGGCGCCTGGCTTCCAGTGTTTTGTGGCCGAAGACGGGCAGCGGGTGCTGGGCACGTATGTGCTGCACCCGAACCGCCAGGGCGGCGGGTCGCACGTGGCGAATTGCGGCTACATGACGGCGGCTGATGCCACGGGCCAAGGGGTGGCCCGCGCCATGTGCGCGCACTCGCTGGACACGGCGCGGGCGCAGGGTTTCCGGGCGATGCAGTTCAACTTCGTGATCGCGAGCAACCACCGGGCCGTGAAGCTGTGGACCGGCATGGGGTTCGAAACCGTGGGCCGCCTGCCGGAGGCGTTTCTGCACCCCACTCTCGGCTACACCGACGCGCTGGTGATGTTTCAGCGCCTGTGAAGCCGGGCGCGAACGCGCCGCGCCATCAACGCGACTTTTCGACGGGGGGCGAAGGCGAACGGGGCGCGCCCGCTGCGACAGGCGTGTTGCACGGGTCCTGGGCTTCGCCTTTGCCGGTTTCCATCAGCGGCAGGATGGCCGCCGCAGGACCGGCCACGGCCCCCAGGGCCAGCGCTCCCAGCACACGCCCGATCAACCCCTTCGGTTCGATGCCCACGGCCGGGTCTGCCAGCGTTCCGGTGATGGTGACGGGCGTTCTCAGGGACAGCAGCGACCAGTCTTTGGGCCGCGTGACCACGTGCAGGTTCAGCGATTCGTCGCGCAGGCTGACCTGGCCGGTGATCCACATCGTGCTGTCCTTGTTGTCCATCACAGCTAGGGTGGGTTTGATGAGGCCGTTGCGCGCCACCAGATCGAACCGGGCGCAGCGCAGGGGCAGCGGGCGGTCGCCGGTGATCACCACTTGCAGGGCCTGCGCGAGGTCGAGGCCCATGGCTTCGGTGATCAGGTGCGACAGGGTGCCTTCGCGCAGCCTGAGGTGCAGCGGTCCGTCGGCCGAGCCCAGGATGGCCGCCGTCGAGTTGCCGGCACCCCGCAGGTGCAGGTTGCCGGAAAGTACGCCCGTGAGGTAGGCCTGCACCGACTGCTCTCCGCCCTGACGGGCCTCCTTGCGCTCGCGTTTGAGCGCGGCCGTTGCGGTGGCCGGCGGGGCCTTGCCTTCGGCCGAATCGGGGCGCAGACCCCGGATCCAGCCCGCCATGTCGATGCCTTCGAACGCGAGGCGGGCTTCCCATTTCGCGGGGTTGGTGTTGCTGTCCAGCGCGGTCATGCCCTTGACCTGTCCACCCGACACCACGGCCTGCAAGTCCTCCAGGCGCAGCACGCCACCGTCCAGGAGCACGCGGGTTTTCAGCTGGCGCAAGGGCGCCATGGCCTGGGTGCCGAAGTCCAGCTCCTGGATGGCCATCTGCACATCGGCGTCCATGGCTTTCAGCGAGGGCAGGTCGAAGCGGCGTTGCGGCAGTGCGCGGCCTGCAGGCGTGTCGCCAGGCGCGGCCGTGCCCGCCTTTTTGTTCCCGCCGATGGCGGGTCCCAGATCGGCCAGCGCGAGCTTGGGGCCTGTGATCGTGCCGGTCAGGCGCGGCGGCTGGGTGTGCTGCTGGTATTGCATGTCGCCCTGAAGGCGGCTGCTGCCGATGTGGGCGCGCGTCGTCTTCAGCCGCCAGACGCCGGCGTCCTGCTGCAATTCGCCGCGCAGATCGAATGCCGGTGTTCGCGGCAGGGTCAGCCCCAGGGGTTTGGCGACATCCGCCAGCGAGGGGCCGGCCACTTCCACCTTGCCCTGCATGCGCGGCGTGCCCAGCAGCGAAGCGGCCTGGCCGTCGAACAGCACGCGCGTGGACGCGACCGTGCCCTTGATCATGACCGGCACCCAGGGGGCGTCGGCAGCGATGTCCGGGTCCTGCAGCAAGGGCAAGGTGCTGCCAGCGCGCACCTCCAGCTTGAGCGGCAGAGCGCGGTAACGCCCGGTGAGCGAGGCCTGGTAGCCAGCGTCTGGGCCGCTCGCGGCGCTGCCTTCGCTGCCCCGCACCTGCACGGCCACGTCGGCGTCCTGCGTGGCATCGACCCATGCGATCTGCCCCTGGCCCACGGTCAGGTTCCCGAAGCTGGGCAACGCCGCCTCGACCGAAGCGTCGGCTTCTTCCGGCGTTGTCTCTTTGGCACCCAGCTGCCAGTTGGCCTGGCCGTCGGCGTTGCGCACCAGATGCGCATCGAGCACGTCGGCACGCAGGGCTTGCAGGTGCAGGGGGCCACCCTGCCGCCAGCGCCACACATCGCCCCAGCGCCAGGCCAGGGTGGCGCGTTGCGCATCCAGCAGGTGCGGGGCCTTGAAGCGGGGATCGGAGGCGATGCGCAGGTGTTCGACTTCCAGGCGCGGCCGCCAGATGAGATGCAGCTTCACCGCGCCCTGCAATTGCACGGCCACGCCCGCACCGCGCGCCATGGCGCGCTCCAGCGGCTGTCGCAAGAACGGCCAGCCTGCCACTTCGCCCGCAACGACCATGGCCACCAGCAGACCGACCACACCCGCCGATGCCCACACGGCGGGCCGACGGGCCCATGTCAATCGGTCCCGCACGGGCACGGAAGGCGGCGGCGGAGGGGGAACATGGGGCAATGTATTCACGTGGGTTGGAACAGCAGCAGGGACGCGCAGTTCTGGTTCGATCATAGAAGCCGGCGTCTCTTCTTATCGTTCGCCAACGCACAGACAGCGCCGTCGATAGAATCCGAAACTCCAACGATGAGCAGGTTCTTTCATGCGCCAGGCCCCCAATGGAAATGCCTCGTCGGACACGATGGAGGCGAGTGACGAGACACGGGCCCCTGGTGCACGCTGGCTCTCGAAGGGTGAGGCGTGGGTGCTGGAGCTCAGCGGTGAATGGCGCGGGCACCGCGGCGCCTTGCCCGACCTGCCGGCACCGGACATCGTGGGCCCGGTGGCGGTGACCGCCTCCGCGCTGCAGTCCTGGGATGCCGTGCTCGCGGGGCGCTTGTGGCAACAGCTGGACCCGCTCATGCGCCGCTCGGTGTCGGTCGATCTGAACGGCTTGCCCCAAGGCCTGCAAGAGGTCCTGGCACTGGCCTTGAATGCGGCGCCACCCGCAACAGATACCCCTGATCCCCAGCCGCCCGGGCCCGTGACCCGTGTGGGCACTCGCGTCATCGACGCCTGGAACTCGCGCCACGAGAGCCTGACCTTCGTGGGCGAAGTGCTGCTCTCGCTGGGCCGCTGGATGCGCGGGGCCAGCGACATGAGGGCATCGGACCTGATGTGGCAGATCGAACAGACGGGGCCACGCAGCCTGCCCATCGTGGCCCTGGTGAGTTTTCTCGTGGGCCTGATCGTGGCCTACATGGGCGCCGCGCAGCTGCAGCGCTTTGGAGCCCAGACTTACATTGCCGACCTGGTCACTGTGGGCGTGGTGCGCGAGGTGGCGGCGTTGCTGGTGGGCATCGTGCTGGCCGGGCGCGTGGGTGCGGCTTTTGCGGCGCAAATCGGCAGCATGCGTGCCAACGAAGAGATCGATGCCCTCACCACCCTGGGCGTGAACCCCTTCGACTTTCTGGTGCTGCCGCGCGTGCTGGCGCTGCTCATCGTGGGGCCCATGCTCACCGCATTTGGTGCGCTGGTGGGCATGGGGGTGGGCTGGCTGGTGGCCGTGGTCATCTACGGTGTCACGCCGCTCGAATACGTGTACGCCAGCGTGGATTCGCTGACCCTGCCCCATGTGCTGGTGGGTCTGATCAAGGGCACGGTTTACGCCGTGCTGGTGGCCCTGGCCGGCTGCCTGCAGGGCATGTCGGCCGGGCGCAGCGCGCAGGCGGTGGGCGACGCCACCACCGCATCGGTGGTACAAGCGATCGTCTGGATCGTCGTGGCCGCCTCCGTGCTCACCGTGGTGTTCCAGCGTCTGGATTTCTGATGACCGACATTGCCCACCCGCCTCCCGTCGAAGAACCGGCCCGCGCCGCCCAGGCCGCCGCGCAGGCCCCATTGGTGCGGGTGCGCGAACTCACCATGGCCTTCGGCGACAACGTGGTTCAGCGCGACCTCACGTTCGATGTGCTGCCCGGCGAGGTGCTGGCCATCGCCGGCGGCAGCGGCTGCGGCAAGAGCACGCTGATGCGCCACCTCATCGGCCTGCAGGTGCCGGCGGCGGGCCAGGTGTTCTACGGCGACCGCGACCTGTACGCCGCGGACGACGCATCCCGGCGCACGCTGATGCAGGCTTTCGGCGTGACCTTCCAGGCCGGCGCCTTGTGGAGCAGCATGACCGTGGGCGAAAACGTGATGTTGCCGATGCAGGTGTTCACCGACATGGACGCGGCCGAATGCGAACAGGAGGCCCGTTTCAAACTGGCGCTGGTGGGGCTGGCCGGCAGCTTCGACGTGGAGCCCGCCACGCTCAGCGGCGGCATGAAGAAACGCGCCGCCATTGCGCGGGCGCTGGCCCTGAACCCGCCCTTGCTGTTTCTGGACGAACCCTCCGCGGGCCTGGACCCGCTGACCTCGGCGAACCTGGACGAACTCATCCAGCACCTGCGCGACGACCTGGGCACCACGGTCGTGATGGTCAGCCACGAGCTGGACAGCATCTTTGCCCTGGCCGATCGCCTGCTGTTCCTCGACGCCCAGACGCGCACCATGACCGCGCTGGGACCGCCGCGCGATCTCCTGCGCGAAGGCCCGGAGGGCGTTCAGCTGTTCCTGCGTCGCGGTGCGGCGCCGGAAGAGAAGGAACACGCATGAAACGCAAGGCCAACGCCACGCTGATCGGGGCCTTCGTGGTGGCCGGCCTGGCCCTGATCGCCACCGCCATCATGGCCCTCGCGGGCAACCGCTTTTTCACCAGCCAGGAGCGCGTCGTCATGCATTTCAGTGGTTCGGTGTATGGCTTGCAGGTGGGGGCGCCCGTGGTGTTCCGCGGCGTGCGGGTCGGCAGTGTCGAATCGATCGAGGTGTTCTACGACCGCGCCAGCGACAGCTTCTCCATTCCCGTGGTCGCCGCGCTCGACAGCAATGCTGTCGGTGGGCTCGACGGCAAGCGTGCCGATGTGGATGTGGGCCTGGCCCTGCCGGCCCTGATCAAGCGGGGACTGAGCGCGCAACTGGCCACGCAGAGCCTGCTCACCGGCCTGCTGTACGTGGATCTCGATCTGCGCCCGAAGCGCGAGAGCAGCCTGCGGGGCACCTACCAGGGACTCACCGAAGTCCCCACCACGGCCACCGCCATCCAGAACCTTCGGGAGCAGTTCGAAGGCATGGACTTCCGCGCCATCGCCGACGACCTGTCGGCCATCGCGTCCTCGGCCCGGGCCATCGTGTCGGGCCCGCAGCTCAAGCAGGCCCTGGGCGACCTGGCCGCGATCACCGCGTCGTTCAAGCGCATGTCGTCGCGCCTGGACCAGCGCATGGACCCGCTGGCCAATGAATTGCAGCGCTCGCTGGTCGCCACGCGCGAAGCCATGGACGCGGTGGGAGCGTCCGCGCGATCGGTGAACCAGAATGCCGCCAAGGTGGGCCACACCTCGGACCGTGTGTCCGATCTGCTGGCGCCCGACGCACCGCTGGTGACCAACCTGCAGCGCGCCGCCGACGAGGTGGGGCGCACCGCGGCGGCGCTGCGCGAAGCCACCGCGGGTGACTCGGCGCTCATGCTCGGCGCCGACAAGGCCTTGGAAGATTTGTCCCGCGCCGCCCGCGCGCTGCGCGACCTGGCCGAAACGCTGGAGCAGCAGCCGGACGCGTTGCTGCGCGGCCGGGAGGAGAAACCATGAAACGCCGACTCGCACTGACTGGACTGGTTGGCCTGGGGGTGACTCCCTGGCTGTTGACGGCCTGCGCCCGCCCGCCGGTGGCCACGCACTGGTACGAGTTGCGCAGCCAGCCACCGGGGACTGTGCCCGCGGCGCGGGCGGGCGACGGGGCGCTGTGGGAAGTGGCCCGCACGGTGGGCTTGCCGGGTGCTCTGGACCGCGAAACCCTGGTGGTCGCCAGCGGCGCGGCCGGACTGGAACCGCTGACCGGCCACCGCTGGGTGGAGCCGCTGCGCGACGCCATTCCACGCCTGCTGGTGGCCGACCTGGCGGTGTTGCGCGGGCCGGGCCTGGTCTGGCGGGCCCCCGTGCCGGCCGGGGTGAACCCCGCGCGGCGTTTGCGGGTGGAGATCGTCACCCTGATGGCCGACGCCGGGCGCCACACGCTGCGCCTGCAGGCGCGCTGGTGGCTGGGCGACGCCCGCCCGGGCGGCGCCGCGCCCGCGCTCGGTCAGGCCGACATCCACATCCCGCTGGCCGATGCCTCGGTCGACGCGCTGGCCGCCGCACACCGGCTGGCACTGTGGCAGCTCGCGGTGCGCATCGTGGCATCAGCGCACGTTCAGAACGGTGAGTCCGGAACGTAGTACTTCGATGCGTTGTCCTTGGTGATCAGCACCGAGGGAATGATGGTCGTGCCCGGCATCGCTTTGCCCGTGACCCGCGCCTCGGCCGTGAGCTTCATGGCGTCGGCGATCATGCTGGGCGAGTAGGTCACGTCGGCGGTCACCACCGGGTCGCCATCCATCACCTTCTTGATGTAGCCCTTGGAGCCCGCACCGCCCAGCACCAGCTTCACGTCGCTGCGCTTGGCCTGTGTGATGGCTTTCTGCACGCCCACCGCCATGTCGTCGTCCGAGGCCCACACGGCGTCGATCTGCTTGAAGCGGGTGAGGTAGTCCTGCATCACCTTGAAGGCGTCGTCGCGGTTCCAGTTGCCGTGTTTGGCGTCGAGCACCTTGATGCCCGGGTGGCCCTTCATCACGGCGTTGAAGGCGTCGACGCGTTCGTTGTCGATCACGGTGGGGATGCCGCGCAGGACCACCACGTTGCCCTTGCCGCCCATGGCCTTGGCCATGTACTCGGCGGCCACCTTGCCAAAGCCCGGGTTGTCGCCAGCCACATAGGCGTTCTGTGCGCTCGGGTCGGTCAGGCCGCGGTCCACCACCGTCACGTACACACCCTTGCCCTTGACCTGGGCCACCGGCTTGGTGAGCGGGGCCGATTCGAAGGGCAGGATCACCAGGGTGTCGATCTTGTTGACGGTCTGCAGGTCCTGCACCTGGTTGGCCTGCTCGGCGGCGGAGCCGGCGGTTTTGACGATGATCGACGTGCCGGGGTACTGCTTCTCCAGCTCGGCCTTGGTGCGGTTGGCCCAGTACACCACACCACCGGTCCAGCCGTGGGTGGCGGCGGGGACGGACACCCCCATCACCAGCTTGTTCTGTGCGAAGGCCGGCGCCGTCACCAGGGTGGCGATGGCCAGCGAGATGGCCGAGAAAAGACGTCTGTTCATGAATGTCTCCTTACTGGTTTCTTGAGGTAGAAATGGCTCGCCGGCCCGTGGGCTGCGCGGCCGGAGGTTCATCGTCGCCCTCGTTGCAGGAAGGCCACGACGATGATCACGAAGCCCTGCACCGCCGCGTTCAGGTAGACGCTGATGATGCTGGTGAGGTTGAGGATGTTGCCGATGACGGAGAGCAACACCGCGCCGACGACGGTGCCCACGATGCGGCCCTGGCCGCCCTTGAGCGCTGTGCCGCCGACGATCACGGCGGCGATGGCTTCGAGCTCCCAGAGCAGGCCGGTGGACGGCGAGGCCGAGCCCAGCCGCGGCACGTAGAGCAAGGTGGCGACACCCACGCAGATGCCCAGCAGCACATAGGTGAGGATCTTGATGCGGTCCACCGCCACGGCGGCGTAGCGCGCCACCTGCTCGTTCGATCCGATGGCCTGCACGTAGCGGCCATAGCGCGTGCGGTTGAGCAGCCCTGCGCCGGCCACGGCCACCGCCAGGAACACCCAGATCGGGATCGGGATGCCCAGCCAGGCGCCGTAGTAGACCGGGCCGTAGGTGTCGGCCAGCTCGTTGTCCAGCGTGAGCGCACCGCCGTTGGAAAAGTAAGTGAGGTAGGCACGGAAGATGCCCAGCGTGCCCAGGGTGACGATGAAGGGCTCGATGCGGCCCTTGGTGATGAGCACGCCGTGCGCCAGGCCGAAGGCCGCGCCCAGCAACAGCGCAATCACCATGCCCACCAGCACCGCCGCCACCGGGCTGCCCAGCAGCGGGGCCACCCAGTTCATCACCATGATCATGCAGCCCGCGATCAGCGCCGCCATGGAGCCCACCGAGAGGTCGATGCCGCCGGAGATGATGACGAAGCACATCCCCACCGCGATGATGCCGATGAAGGCGGTTCGGGTGAGCACGTTCATCGCGTTGTCCCAGGTCGCGAAGTCGGGGTTGAGCACGGTGCCGACGATGCACAGCAGCACCAGGCCGACGATGGGCCCCGCATCGAGCAGGTGCTGGCGCAGCGGCTTGCCGCCGCGCTTCGGGGTGGAAGCGTTGTCCGCGGAGAGAGCGAGATCTTGCATGGGGTCAGTGAGTGCCGGTGGCATGGGCGATGAGCTCCTCTTCGGTCAGGTGGTCGGCGTTCAGGGTGGCCTGCACGGCACCGGCGCGCATCACCACCACGCGGTGACACAGGCCGATCAGTTCCATCAGCTCCGAGGAGATGACGATCACGCCACGGCCCTCGGCCGCCAGGCGCTGGACCAGGAAATAGATGTCGCGCTTGGCGCCGACGTCGACACCACGCGTGGGCTCGTCCAGCACGACCACACGCGGATCGGGCTGCAGCACCTTGGCCATGGCCAGCTTCTGCTGGTTGCCGCCGGAGAGCGAGCCCGCCGGCGCATCGAGCGAGCCGGCGCGGATGCCGAAATCGGCCACGGCTTTCTCCAGCGCACGGCGCTCGGAACGGAGGTCGAGCCAGGGCTTGGCATGGCGGTCCAGATCCATGAGCGTGAGGTTCTCCTGCAGCGACATGCGGATGTGCAGGCCGCAGCCCTTGCGGTCCTCGCTCAGGTAGGTCATGCCTTCATGCGCCGCTTCGCGCGGGTTGTTGAAACTCACGGCCCGTCCGGCGAGCCGCACCTCGCCAGCGCTGCGCGGGCGCAGGCCCAGCAGGCCTTCGAAGAGTTCGGTGCGGCCCGCGCCGACCAGGCCCGCGAAGCCCAGGATTTCGCCGGGGTGCAGATCGAAACTGACGTCCCGGGCCCAGCCCGGCACGGTCAGGTGCCGCACCGAGAGCAGCGGCTCGGCCGGGGGCGGCGTGACGCGGGGCGGGAACATGTCGGAGAGTTCGCGGCCCACCATCAGGTTGGCCATCTGTTGCCGGGTGTGCTCGGCGGTGGGGCCACGCGCGACGAAGCGCCCGTCGCGCATCACCACGATCTCGTCGGTCACGCGCTCCACTTCGTCGAGCTTGTGCGAGATGTAGACGATGGTCACGCCCTGGCTGCGCAGCCGGGCAATGAGCCCGAACAGGCGCTGCGTCTCCGATGGCGTGAGGGTGGCGGTGGGCTCGTCCATCACCAGCAGGCGCGCCTTGCGCGACAGGGCTTTGGCGATTTCCACCAGCTGCTTCTCGGCCACGATCAGGTCGCGTGCCCGCGTGTCGGGGTCGATGTCCAGGCCCACCTGTTGCAGCACCTCGCGCGCCGCGCGGCGCATGCCGGCCTCGTCCAGCAGCCAGCCACGCCGCAACTCACGACCGAGGAAGATGTTCTGCGCCACCGTGAGGTCGTCGGCCAGGTTGAACTCCTGGTGGATCAACACGATGCCGGCTTCTTCGGCCTCGCGCGAGCTGGCGAAGTGCCGCACGACGCCATCCACTTCCAGGCTGCCACCGGAGAGCGGCTCGTAGCCCGAGAGGATTTTCACCAGCGTGGACTTGCCCGCACCGTTCTCGCCCAGCAGACCCACCATGCGCCCGGGCGCGAGATCAAAGCTCACGCCGTGCAGCACGCGCACCGGCCCGAAGTCCTTGACGACTTCGTTGAAGCGCACGCTCAGGCTCACTGGACGACCCTCCGCGCAGCGCGCTCCGGGGTGAGCGCTTGGGAACGGCCCGGCGCGCTCACCCGGGTACCCCCACCCACTGCCCACCCTGCGATGACGAACGCACGGCCGCTTCGATGAAGGCCATGCCGTGCACGCCGTCATCGATGGTGGGGAACACCACGTCGGGCGGAATGGCCGAGCCGTCGCGCGCGGCGCGCAGGGCCTGGGCGATTTCGGCGTAGACGGTGGCGAAGCCTTCCAGGTAGCCCTCCGGGTGGCCGGCCGGCACGCGTGTCACGCGGGCCGCGTCGGTGTTGGCCGCACCCGTTCCACGCGAAATGATCTGCGTGGGCTGGCCAAAGGGCGACCAGTGCAACTGGTTGGGGTGCTCCTGGCACCATTCGAGGCCGCCCTTGTCGCCGTAGAGGCGCAGACGCAGGCCGTTCTCGTTGCCGGGTGCGACCTGGCTGGCCCAGAGCATGCCGCGCGCGCCACCGGCGAAGCGCAGCATCACCTGCACGTTGTCGTCCAGCGCGCGGCCGGGCACGAAGGCGCCGAGTTCGGCGCAGAGCGACTCGGTCCGCAAGCCGCTCACGAAGGCCGCGAGCTGGTAGGCGTGGGTGCCGATGTCGCCGATGCAGCCGCCGGCACCGGCGCGGGCCGGGTCGGTGCGCCAGGCGGCCTGCTTCTGCCCGCTGGCCTCCAGGGGTTCGGTCAGCCAGTCTTGCGCGTACTCCACCTGCACCACGCGCAGGGTGCCCAGCGCGCCTTCGCGCACCAGCTGGCGGGCGTGGCGCACCATGGGATAGCCGCTGTAGTTGTAGGTCACGGCCAGCACCAGGCCGCGCGCGCGGGCCAGCTCGCGCAGGCGCTGTGCCTGGGCCAACGTGGTGGTCACGGGCTTGTCGCAGATGACGTGGATGCCGGCTTCGAGGAAGGTCTCGGCAGCGGGCGCGTGCTGATCGTTCGGGGTGACGATGGCCACGGCCTCGATGCCATGGGCACCCAGCGCGGCTTCTTCACGCGCCATGGTCCGGAAGTCGGGGTAGGCGCGGGCCAGGCCCAGCGCCTGCGCCGAGCGCAGGGCCTTCTCCGGCGTGGATGAGAGCGCGCCGGCGAGCAGTTCGTAGTGGTCGTCCAGCCGCGCGGCGATGCGGTGCACCGCGCCGATGAAGGCGCCTTCGCCACCGCCCACCATGCCCAGGCGGATGCGACGGCCAGCGCCAGCGGAGGCGGAACCGGCTTCGATGGTCATCGCGCGGCCTCCTGCAGGCCCAGCATGCGGCGCAGTTGCGCGGGGTCGGTGTCGCCGCCCGCGAAGTCGTCAAAAGCCTTTTCGGTCACGCGGATGATGTGGCGGCGGATGAACTCCGCGCCTTCGGCCGCGCCGGCTTCGGGGTGCTTGAGGCAGCACTCCCATTCCAGCACCGCCCAGCTGTCGTAGTTGTACTGCGCCATCTTGGAGAAGATGGCGCCAAAGTCCACCTGGCCATCGCCCAGCGAGCGGAAGCGCCCCGCCCGCTCCACCCAGGGCTGGTAGCCGGAGTACACGCCCTGGCGCCCGGTGGGGCGGAACTCGGCGTCCTTGATGTGCAGCGCCTTGATGCGCGAGTGGTAGATGTCGATGAACTCGAGGTAATCGAGCTGCTGCAGCAGGAAGTGCGAGGGGTCGTAGTTGATGCAGCAGCGGGCGTGGTTGTTCACGCGCCCCAGGAACATCTCGAAGGTGGCGCCGTCGAACAGGTCTTCGCCCGGGTGCAGTTCGAAGCACACGTTGCAGTCGGCGTCTTCAAAGGCGTCGAAGATCGGCATCCAGCGTTTGGCAAGTTCGTCGAAAGCGGCATCGATCAACCCGGCCGGGCGCTGCGGCCAGGGGTAGAGGAACGGCCAGGCCAGCGCGCCGGGAAAGCTCACATTGCTCTTCAGGCCAAGCCGTTGCGAGGCCTTGGCGGACAGGATCATCTGCTCCACCGCCCAGGCCTGGCGGGCCTTGGGGTTCTTGCGCACGGCTTCGGGCGCGAAGCCGTCGAAGGCCTCGTCGTAGGCCGGGTGCACGGCCACCAGTTGCCCTTGCAGGTGGGTGCCCAGCTCGGTGATGGCGATGCCGTGCTCGCGCGCCACGCCGGCGATCTCGTCGCAATAGGTCTGTGACTCGGCGGCTTTGTCGAGGTCAAAAATGCGCTTGTCCCACGAGGGGATCTGCACACCCTTGAAGCCCAGGCCGCCGGCCCATTTCGTGATCGACGCCCAGGAGTCGAACGGTGCGGTGTCGCTGGCGAACTGCGCGAGGTAGATGCCCGGACCCTTGATGTTGGTGGCCATGGTTTGTCTCCTTGTCTGCGAATGGGTGTATCGAACTTCAGAGGTAGCTGTTCACCAGGTGCTCCAGCCGCTCCTGCTGCGAAGAGCGTGGCTGGGGCTCCAGGCCTTCAGCCTCGACCTCGAGCGCCAGCGCCTCCAGCGAGCGCTCGCCTTGAAGCATGGAACGTCCGCGCGGTGAATCCCAACCCTGGTAACGCGTCTGCACGTGGCGCTGCAGCGCGCCGTCCTGCAGCATCTTCTCGGCCACCAGCAGCGCGCGTGCGCACAGGTCCATGGCGGTGGCGTGGGCCCACACCAGGTCGTCCGGGTCGATGGACTGGCGGCGCAGCTTGGCGTCGAAGTTGAGGCCGCCCTGGCCGATGCCGCCGGCCTTGAGCACCTCGTACAAGGTGAGTGCCACTTGCGGCAGGTTGTTGGGAAACTGGTCCGTGTCCCAGCCCAGCATCTCGTCGCCGCGGTTCATGTCGATCGAGCCGAAGACGCCGAGCGCGCTGGCCAGCGCGATCTCGTGCTCGAAGGTATGGCCGGCCAGCAGCGCGTGGTTCTGCTCCAGGTTGAGCTTCACCTCGTTTTCCAGCCCGTGCGCTTTCAGAAAGCCGTAGACCGTGCCCACGTCGTGGTCGTACTGGTGCTTGGTCGGCTCGGCCGGTTTGGGTTCGATCAGGATCTGCCCGGTGAAGCCGATCTTGTGTTTGTGCTCAACCACCAGGTTCAGGAAGCCGCCGAGCTGCGCGAGCTCGCGTTTGAGGTCGGTGTTGAGCAGGGTTTCGTAGCCCTCGCGCCCACCCCACAGCACGTAGTTGTGGCCCTGGAGGCGGTGCGTCATTTCCAGCACGTTTTTCACCTGCGCGGCGGCGTAGGCGAACACGTCGGGGTCGGGGTTGGTGGCGGCGCCGGCCATGTAGCGGCGGTTCGAGAACAGGTTGGCCGTGCCCCAGAGCAGCTTCACGCCGGTCTGGTCCATCTTGCGTTCGAACACGGCTTCGATGCGGCGCAGGCGCTCGTTCGATTCGCGCAGCGTGGCGCCTTCGGGGGCCACGTCGCGGTCGTGGAAGGTGAAGAACGGCGTGTCGATCAGGCGGAACAGGTCGAAGGCGACGTCGGCCTTGTGCAGTGCCTGCGCCATCGGGTCGCCCGCGCCGTGCCAGGGCCGCAGGAAACTGGCATCGCCGAAGGGGTCGGTGCCATTGCCCACGAAGCTGTGCCAATAGCAGGTGGCAAAGCGCAACTGGTCTTCCATGCGCTTGCCCAGCACCAGGCGGTTCTTGTCGTAGTAGCGGTAGGCGAAGGGTTCTTCGTCGGTGGGCACGAAGCCTTCACCCCGAAAGGCGATGGGCTCGCGGAAGGAGAAATAGGCGCCGCGCTGGGCGGTGTCTGTGGGTGGAGGAGAAAGGATCTGCGTCATGGAAGGCTTCCTGTGCGTCGGGTGGATGGGGTCACGGGAGGTTGTCCTTCAGGTAGATGTCGATGCGGATGCGCTCCTGATCGGCGATCACCGGCTCCTGGGACCACTGCGCCAGCGCCAGGCGCAGCGCCGAGCGGATCTCGTGGCCCGCGTCCTGGTTGATGACGGCGTCCATCGTGCCGTCGAGCAGGTCCGCGCGAGAGGCGGGTGTGAGCTCGTGGCCGACGAACACCGTGTCCTGCGCGCGGCCGGCGGTGCGCAAGGCCGTGCTGATGCCGGCGTTGCCGGCCCCCACGCTGTAGATCGCCGCGAGCTGCGGGTGGGCGGCGAACAGCTGGGTGGTCAGCGCCTCGTTGCGCGCAGCGTCGTCCTGCCCTTCGAGCGGGGGCAGCACGGTCAGGTGCGGGTGCTCCTGCGCCATCACCTGGTTGAAACCGAAGTAGCGTTCGGCGTGGTCGCGCAACGAAAGGCTGCCCAGGATGATGGCCACTTGGGCGGGCTGCCGACCAACGAAGCGGCCGATAAGCGTGGCGGCGGTGCGGCCCGCGGCGGTGTTGTTGATGCCCACGTAGTGCTGGCGCGTGGAGGACGGCACGTCCGACACCAGTGTGATGACCACGGTACCGGCCTGCGTGAGCTGGTCGATGGCCGAACGCACCACCGGATGGTCCAGCGCCATGACCACCACCGCATCGCGCTGGCCAACTTGGGCCAGCAGGGCCTTGGCCAGCTCGACCGGGTTGAACACGTTGACCGCCAGCACGTCGGCATGGATGCGCTGATCGTGCATCCACTCCGCGTTGGCCTGGATCTGTTCACGGAGCAAGCCAACGAAGCGGTTGGCGCCGGCGGGCAGCAGGAAGGCCACCCGGCGCAGGCGCGCACGCGCCAGCTTGGCGGCGGAGGGGTCGGGCCGGTAGCCCAGGCGTCGCACCGCCTCGTTGACCTTGGCGACGGTGGCCGCGCGCACCCCGGGACGCTTGTTCACCGCCCGATCAGCGGTCGCCAGGCTGACCTGTGCCTCCTGCGCCACGTCTTCCAGCGTGGCGCGCACTTTTGGAGCGGCTTTGGCGTCCATGGCGGCAGTTTGAGGTACGCACCTCAAAAATGGCCTAGGGGTTTTTACCAGTCATGGGGAAAAACTGAGGTCCGCCACTCGACCGGAGGCCAACCGCTTCATGGCGGCGCGGGTTCACGCCGTGGTGGGCGATCGGTTGGGGCAGCGGTGGTGGCGAGGTGCCGTGGAGGCCGCACGGGTGGCGGCCTTGCGCTCACACCTTCGAGAAGTCCGGCTTGCGGCGTTCCATGAAGGCGGTGAAGGCTTCCTTGGCCGCGGGCTCGCGCAGCATGCGGCCAAAGCTGGCGCCCTCTTCGGCCATCTGCGCCAGCACCTGCTCGGTCTGGCCTTTTTTCATGAGCCGTTTGGTTTCGATGAGCGAGCTCAGGGGCTTGGCGGCGAGCTTGCGCGCCACGGCCTGGGCGTAGCCCGCGGCTTCCAGCGGCGGCAGCACGCGGTTGACCAGGCCGACTTCGAGCGCGGCCTCGGCCATGAAGGGCTCGCCCAGCAGCAGGGCTTCGGCGGCCCGGTGGTAGCCCAGCATCTGCGGCACCAGCAGGCTGGAGGCCGCTTCGGGGCACAGACCCAGGTTCGCGAAGGGCATGGAAAACGCGGCGTTGTCGCCGGCGTAGACCAGGTCGCAGTGGAACAGCAGGGTGGTGCCGATGCCCACGGCCGGGCCGCAGACGGCGGCGATGACGGGCTTGGGAAACAACGCGATGCCGCGCAGGAAGCGGAACACCGGCGAGTCCTGCGTGGCCGGCGGGGCGTTGAGAAAATCGGCGATGTCGTTGCCGGCGCTGAAGATGGCCTCGTGGCCCTGGAACACCACGCAGCGCACGGCGGGGTCGGCTTCGGCGGCGGCCAGCGCATCGGCCAGCGCGGCGTACATGGCGGCGGTGATGGAGTTCTTCTTGTCGGGGCGGTTGAAGGTCAGCGTGGTGACGCCGTCTTCGGTGTGGACGAGGATGTCGCTCATGGGGAGGGGTCCGTGTGGGTTGTGCGGGGAATCGCGGGCCCGGCGCCCTTCGGTGGGCCGACGGTGCGGGCAGGTGCGCTGGGCCGCCAAATTACCACGATCCGCCCGCATTGTCTGGGGTGCGCTGCCCACTGCGCGACAAGGCCCGTGGCCGCGGCCTACACTTCGCGCAGGCGGGCCCACGCCGCCGCCCGGGCCTCTCGCAGGCCGCGCCTTTCACGATAGGTTCCACCCATGCCTCCCCCTCGTCTGCCCTCCGTGTTCCGCTGCCTGAGCGCCGGCCTGCTGGCCCTGGGCCTGTGGCTGCCCGCGCTGTCGCATGCGACCGATCCACAGCCCACCGCACCGCCCGTGGCCACCGCCGCGCCCACGACGAAACGGCCCACGGTGGGCCTGGTGCTTTCGGGCGGTGGCGCGCGCGGCCTGTCGCACGTGGGGGTGCTCAAGGTGCTGGAACAGGCGCAGGTGCCGGTGGACCTGATCGTGGGCACCTCGATGGGCGCGATCATCGGCGGGCTGTACGCCAGCGGCATGAGCGCCGACGAGCTGGAGCACGAGATCCTGGCGTTGGAGTGGGGCGACCTGTTCGACCCGCGCGAGCCCCGGCAGCTGCTGTCGCAGCGCCGCAAAGAGGAAGACTTCGAGTTCTCTCCGGTGCTGCGGCTGGGCTTTCGCAATGGCGAGTTCCGCCTGCCCAGCGGCGCGGTGTCCACCCGCGCGCTGGAGGCCATGCTGCGCCGCTACACCCTGCCCACGCGCCACAAGGCCAGCTTCGACGGCCTGCCGATCCCGTTTCGCGCGGTGGCCACCGACATGGAGACCGGCCAGGCCGTGGTGATGGAACACGGCGACCTCGCCGCCGCGCTGCGCGCCAGCATGTCGGTGCCCGGGGTGTTCGCGCCGCTGGAGCTCGACGGCCGCATCCTGGGCGACGGCGGGCTGGTGAACAACCTGCCGGTGGACGTGGCGCGGCGCATGGGCGCCGAGGTGGTGATCGCCGTGAACATCGGCACGCCGCTGGCCGGGCGCGAGACGCTGGGCAACCTGCTGGGCATCACCACCCAGATGGTCAACATCCTGACCGAACAGAACGTGCAGGCCAGCATCGCCACGCTGACCAAAGAAGACCTGCTGCTCACGCCGCCCCTGGGCAAGATCACCTCGGCCGATTTCAACCGGGCGCCCGAGCTGGTGAAGATCGGCCACGACTACGCGCAGTCGGTGCGCGAGGCGCTGGCGCGTTTCGCCGTGCCCCCGGCGCAGTACGCCGCCTGGGCCGCCCAGCGCCAGGCCATCGCCGACACCGGCCTGACCCGCGGCGGCCATGTGGGCGCCGTGCGCTTCGAGGGCGTGGACGCCACGCGCGCCCAGCGCCTGACGCAACTGGTGCAGAGCCGGCCGGACCAGGGCATCGACCTGCCGCGGATCGAAAGCGACCTGCAGCAGCTCGCGGCCACCGGCGACTACGAGCAGGTGGACTACCGGCTGGAGCGCATCGGCAGCCGCTCGGACGAGGCGCTGGTGCTCCAGCTGCGCGAGAACAGCTGGGGCCCGAACTACGTGCGGCTCGGGCTGGACCTGCGCACCGATTTCGACGGCCAGGGCGCTTTCAACCTGCGCCTGAGCCACAACCGCCACTGGGTCAACAGCGGCGGCGCCGAGTGGCGCAACCGCTTCCAGCTCGGCGAGACGCTGGGCGCGTTCACCGAGTTCTACCAGCCGCTGGACCGCCGGGCCAACTGGTTCGTGGCGACCTGGGCCGACGCCAGCCTGAAGCGCATCGAGCTCTACGACACCCAGGGCGACGCGGTGGCCACCGGCAAACGCCGCGGGGTGCAGGCCGGCGTCGACGTGGGCTGGCCGATCGGTCTGCAGGGCCACCTGGGCGAGTTCCGGCTGGGGCTGACGGGCAGTGCACGGCGCGCCGAACCGGAGCTGGTGAGCGCCAGCGTGGTGGACCAGACCGCCGGCCTGAGCACGCAGCGCTGGCGCGAGGGGGGCGTGCGCATGGCGCTGATCTCCGACCAGCTGGACCACGCCAACTTCCCCTCGGCCGGCCACCGGATCAAGAGCGACCTGGTGGTGGGCCGGCGCAACGCCGAAGGCGCCGCCGGCACCGACTTCATCCGGCTGGACAGCAACTTCAACGCGGTGGGCTCGTGGGGACCACACACCCTGAACGCCGGCGCGCGGCTGGCCTACGCCAACCAGATCCCGCTGGGCGCGCTCGACGAGTATTCGCTCGGCGGCTTCCAGCAACTCTCGGGCTACCGCGTGGGCCAGGTCACGGGCAACTACCTGCTGTTCGGCCGCCTGACCTACTACCGCCGCATGCCCTGGAGCGTCGGGGTGGCGCGCGCGCTGTTCGCGGGCGGCTCACTGGAAGTGGGCAACGCCTGGGCCGACCGACACGACATCGGCCTGAAGGGCCTGCGCACCGGCTCTAGCCTGTTCGTGGGCGCGGACACCGGCGTCGGCCCGTTCTACCTGAGCCTGGTGCACGCCGCGCGCGGCTACACCGGGCTCTACCTGCTGCTGGGGCGGCCGTAGGACTCGCTCAGCGGCGGCGCGCAGTGCCCCACCGCAGGGACACCGCGGAACCGGCTTTGCCGGGCCGCTGGTGTCCGCCCCCTTTCAGGGGGTGACGCGCTGCCAGCGCGGCGCGGGGGTGGGTCGTCAGACCCTTTCGAACACTCCAGCGGCGCCCTGCCCCATGCCCACGCACATCGTGACCATGCCGTACTTCTTGTTGTGGCGGCGCAGCGCGTGCACCACCGTGGCCGAACGGATGGCACCGGTGGCGCCCAGCGGGTGGCCCAGCGCAATCGCGCCGCCCATGGGATTGACCTTGGCCGGGTCCAGACCCAGCGTGTTCATCACCGCGAGCGACTGGGCCGCGAAGGCTTCGTTGAGCTCGAACCAGTCGATGTCGTCCTGCTTCAGACCGGCGTAACGCAGCGCGGCCGGGATGGCCTCGATCGGGCCGATGCCCATAAGGTGGGGCGGCACACCACGGCTGGCGTAGCTCACGAAGCGCGCCAGCGGCTGCAGGTTGTAGCGTTTCACGGCCGCCTCGCTGGCCAGGACCAGCGCGCCGGCGCCGTCGCTGGTCTGCGAGCTGTTGCCGGCCGTGACCGAGCCGCGCGCGGCGAACACGGTGCGCAGCTTGGCCAGGCCTTCGAGCGAGGTGTCGGGGCGCGCGCCTTCGTCCAGGCTGACGATGCGGCTGCGGGTGCTGACCTCGGCGGTTTCCAGATTGACGCTGCGCTCGGTCACTTCCACCGGCGTGATCTCGTCGCTGAACTCGCCGTTCTTCATGGCCAGCACGGCGCGCTGGTGCGACTGCACCGCAAACGCGTCCTGCGCGTCGCGCGAGACCTTCCACTGCTGCGCCACTTTCTCGGCCGTCAGGCCCATGCCGTAGGCGATGCCGTAGCTCTCCACGTCGTCGGTGTTGGTGAAGATGGTGGGCGAAAGGCTGGGCGAATTGCCCATCATGGGCACCATGCTCATGCTCTCCACACCGGCCGCGATCATCACCTCGGCCTCGCCGACGCGGATGCGGTCGGCCGCCATCTGCACGGCCGACAGGCCCGAAGCGCAGAAGCGGTTGACCGTGATGCCCCCCACGCTGTTGGGCAGGCCGGCCAGGATGGCGCCGATGCGCGCCACGTTCAGGCCCTGCTGCGCCTCGGGAATGGCACAGCCGCAGATCACGTCTTCAATGGCTTTCGGGTCCAGGCCCGGCACCTGGGCCATGGCCGAACGCAGGGCGTGGGCCAGCAGGTCGTCCGGGCGCAGGTGCTTGAACGAGCCCTTGTGCGAACGGCCGATGGGGGTGCGGGTGGCGGCGACGATGTAGGCGTCTTGGATTTGTTTCATGGCAAGGTGCTTTCGGTATTCGGTATTACCCCCTCTCCCGCGCGCGGGAGAGGGCTGGGGTGAGGGCCTGCAGCGACTGCCAGATCTTCTCCAGCACGGCAGGGGTTTCGTTCATCACTTCGTGGTTCCAGAACCGGATCACGGTCAGGCCCTGGGATTCAATCAACGCGGTTCGCGCCTGGTCATACGCTTGTTGTTCGGTGTGTTGGCCGCCGTCCATCTCAATGACAAGACCGGCTTCAAGACAGACAAAGTCCAGGATGTAGGGACCCAGTGCGCGTTGACGGCGGAATTTGAAGCCTTGAAAGCGGCGCCCCTTCAACTGCAGCCACAGCAGGCTTTCAGCTTCAGTCATCCGGCCGCGCAGCTCACGCGCTTTCGCCTTGGCCTCCGCCCTCACCCCAACCCTCTCCCGCACGCGGGAGAGGGGGTAAGTCACTGCGGCCTCGGCGGGTTTCATGGCATCAATTCCGCACCGGCTTGCCCGTATTCAGCATCCCCAGAATCCGCTCCTGCGTCTTCGCATGCACGATCAGCGAGCAGAACGCGCGGCGCTCCAGCGTCATCAGGTAGTCCTCGTTCACCAGCGTGCCCGGCTCCACGTCGCCGCCCGTGACCACACCCGCGATCAACGAAGCGATGTGGAAATCGTGCTGGCTGATGAAGCCGCCGTCGCGCATGTTGACCAGGCTGCCCAGGATGGTGGCCTTGCCGTCGCGACCGGCCACCGGGAACAGGCGCTTGTGCGGGGCGCGGTAGCCGCCGTTGAACAGGCTCTTCGCCTCGTTGATGGCCACGAACAGCAGCTCGTCCTTGTGCGGCACGATCACGTCGGAGTGCAGCACATAACCCAGCTTGCGCGACTCCAGTGCGCTGGTGCCCACCTTGGCCATGGCCGCGGCGGTGAAGCCTTCGGTGAGGAAGGGCAGCAGGTCCTTGCCGGTGGAGGTCTCGGCGTTTTCGGCCGCGCGGCGAGCGATGTAGGTCAGGCCACCGGCACCGGGCACCAGGCCCACGCCGACTTCCACCAGACCGATGTAGCTCTCCATGTGCACCACGCGGCGCGCGCTGTACACGGCCAGCTCGCAGCCGCCGCCCAGCGCCAGGCCGCGCACGGCGCTGACCACCGGCACGTTGGCATAACGCAGGCGCAGCATGGTCTGCTGCATGAAGCCTTCGGCGTCTTCGATGGCGCTCACGCCCACCGCCATGAAGGCCGGCAGCATGGCCTGCAGGTCGGCGCCGGCGCTGAAGGGCTCGTCGCCCGACCAGACCACCAGACCCTGGTATTCCTTTTCCGCCAGATCGATCGCGGCCATCAGGCCTTCGCACACGTCGGGGCTGATGGCGTGCATCTTGGTCTTGATGCTGGCGATCAGCACCTCACCGTCGAGCGTCCACACGCGGATGGCGTCGTTCTCTTCGATGGTGGTGCCCGCGGTCTCGAACTTCGGACCGGCTTCGCCCAGCAGCAGCTCGGGGAAGTGCTGGCGCCCATAGACCGGCAGGCTGCGGCGCGCTTCGAACACACCCTTGGACGGGTTCCACGAACCCTGCGCGGTGTGCACACCACCGGCCTCGGCCACCGGGCCCTTGAACACCCATTCGGGCAGCGGCGCCTTGCTCAGCGCCTTGCCGGCGTCGATGTCCTCCTGGACCATCTTCGCCACCTCGAGCCAGCCGGCTTCCTGCCAGAGCTCGAACGGGCCCTGCTTCATGCCGAAGCCCCAGCGCATGGCCTGGTCCACGTCGCGGGCGGTTTCGGCGATGGTGGCCAGGTGCACGGCGGCGTAGTGGAAGCTGTTGCGCAGGATCGCCCAGAGGAACTGGCCCTGCGGGCCTTCGGCGTTGCGCAAGAGCTTCAGGCGCTCGGCGGCCGGGCGCTTGAGCATGCGGCCGTAGACCTCGTCGGCCTTCTCGCCGGCGGGTACGTATTCACCGCTCTCCAGATCGAAGCGCTGGATGTCGCGGCCCACCTTCTTGAAAAAGCCGGCCTTGGCCTTCTGGCCCAGGTTCCCCATCTCGATCAGCTTGGCCAGCACGGGCGGTGTGCCGAAGCTGCCATAGAACGGGTCGGTCTGTTCGTTCAGGTTGTCCTGCAGCGTCTTGACCACATGGGCCATGGTGTCCAGACCCACCACGTCGGCGGTGCGGAAGGTGCCGCTGCTGGCGCGGCCCAGGCGCTTGCCCGTGAGGTCGTCGACCACGTCGTAGGTCAGGCCGAAGTTCTCCACCTCTTTCATCGTGGCCAGCATGCCGGCGATGCCGATGCGGTTGGCGATGAAGTTGGGCGTGTCCTTGGCGCGCACCACACCCTTGCCCAGGCCGCTGGTGACGAAGGTTTCGAGGTCGTCGAGAATTTTCGGCTCGGTGGTCGGCGTGGCGATCAGCTCCACCAGCGTCATGTAGCGCGGCGGGTTGAAGAAGTGGATGCCGCAGAAGCGCGGCTTGATCGCCTCGGGCAGCACTTCGCTGAGCTTGGTGATCGACAGGCCCGAGGTGTTGGACGCGACGATGGCGTGCGGCGCGATGAAGGGCGCGATCTTGGTGTACAGATCAAGCTTCCAGTCCATGCGTTCGGCGATGGCCTCGATGATCAGGTCGCAGTCTTTCAACTGCGCCATGTGCTCTTCGTAGTTGGCCTGGCCGATCAGGTCGGCATCAGCCGCCACACCCAGCGGCGATGGCTTGAGCTTCTTCAGGTTCTCGATGGCGCGGGTGACGATGCCGTTCTTGTGGCCTTCCTTGGCGGGCAGGTCAAAGAGAACAACAGGCACCTTGACGTTGACCAGGTGCGCAGCGATCTGCGCGCCCATCACGCCCGCGCCGAGCACGGCGACTTTTTTCACTTGAAATCGGTTCATTGGTTTTCCATGAATAGGGAAAGGCTCGCGGTCACTCGACTCGCAACCAAACCTGGGTTCGGTAGAACGGGCCGATGTAGCCGCGCATCTCCAGTTTCTTGCCGCCATCCACCGGCTTGAGGCGGGCGCGGTAGAGCTTGCCGTTCTTTGGATCGAGCACGTCACCGCCATCAAAGACCACCTTGTCGTCGGCGTTCTGCTTGAGGTTGCGCAGGATGGTCATGCCCAGCACAGGTTTGTCCTTGCGGTCGTCGGTGCAGTCTTCGCAGACCGAATCCTGCTTGGCCTCGGGGTCCAGGAGCTTCTCGATGCGACCGGAGAAGACGCCGTTGCTCTCGGTGATGCGCACCAGCGACTTCTCTTTCTTGGTGTCGTCGTCGATGGTCTTCCACAGGCCCACCGGCGTCGTCTGCGCGAAGGCGGACACGGCGGCAAGGCTCAGCATCGCGGTCAGGGCCGTCTTCTTCATGGCGGTCATGCCAGTGCCGCGTCCGTGTCCATGAGGACCTTGCTGCCCGCGCGTGCCGTGCGCATCAGCGTCGCGGTCTCGGGGAACAGCTTCGCGAAGTAGAAACGCGCGGTCTGCAGCTTGGCGGTGTAGAACGGGTCGGTGTTGCCGGCGGCGATCTCGCGCAGCGCCACCTGCGCCATGCGGGCCCAGAAGTAGCCGAACACCAGGTGGCCGGCCACGCGCAGGTAGTCCACCGCGGCGGCGCCCACTTCGTCGGCGTTCTGCAGGCCCTTGAAGCCGATCTCGGTGGTGAACTTGGTGATCTGCTCGCCCAGCACAGCCAGCGGGTTGATGAACTCGGCCATCTTCTCGTTGACGCCCTCTTCCATCACCAGCGCGCCCACCAGCTTGCCGAACTTCTTGAGCGTGGCGCCGTTGTTGCCCAGCACCTTGCGGCCCAGCAGGTCCAGGCTCTGGATGGTGTTGGTGCCCTCGTAGATCATGTTGATGCGCGCATCGCGCACGTACTGCTCCATGCCCCATTCCTTGATGTAGCCGTGGCCGCCGAACACCTGTTGGCACATCGTGGCGGCGTTGTAGCCGTTGTCGGTCAGGAAGGCCTTGGTGATGGGCGTGAGCAGCGAGAGCATCTCGTCGCTCTCCTTGCGCACTTTTTCGTCCGGGTGGTTGTGGGCCTTCTCCAGCAGCACCGAGCTGTAAATGGCCAGTGCGCGGCCGCCTTCGGCGTAGGCCTTGGCGGTGAGCAGCATGCGGCGCACGTCGGGGTGCACGATGATCGGATCGGCCGGCTTGTCCTTGGCCTTGGGGCCGGTCAGGCTGCGCATCTGGATGCGGTCCTTGGCGTAGGCCAGGGCGTTCTGGTAGGCCACCTCGGTCAGGCCCAGCGACTGGTTGCCCACGCCCAGGCGGGCGGCGTTCATCATCACGAACATGGCCTGCATGCCCTTGTTGGGCTGGCCGACCATGGTGCCGATGGCGCCGTCGATCACGATCTGTGCGGTGGCGTTGCCGTGGATGCCCATCTTGTGTTCCAGACCGCCGCAGTAGATGCCATTGCGCTCGCCCAGCGAGCCGTCGGCCTTGACGTGGAATTTCGGCACGATGAACAGGCTCACGCCCTTGATGCCGGGAGGCGCGTCGGGCAGGCGGGCCAGCACCAGGTGGATGATGTTGTCGGCCATGTCGTGTTCACCGGCGCTGATGAAGATCTTGTTGCCGGTGATCTTGTAAGTGCCATCGGCCAGCGGTTCGGCCTTGGTGCGCATCAGGCCCAGGTCGGTGCCGCAGTGCGGTTCGGTCAGGCACATGGTGCCGGTCCATTCGCCGCTGGTCATCTTGGGCAGGTAGGTGTCTTTCTGCGCGTCGGTGCCGTAGGTGTGCAGCGCGGCGTAGGCACCGTGCGTGAGGCCGGGGTACATGGTCCAGGCCTGGTTGGCCGAGTTCATCATCTCGTACAGGCACTGGTTGACCACCAGCGGCAGGCCCTGGCCGCCGTAGGCCGGGTCGCAGCTGAGCGCGGCCCAGCCGCCTTCCACGTAGGTCTTGTAGGCCGCCTTGAAACCGGTCGGCGTCTTGACTTCGTGGGTGGTCTTGTCGAGCGTGCAGCCTTCGGTGTCGCCGCTGATGTTCAACGGAAAGATCACCTGGCTGGCGAACTTGCCGGCTTCTTCGAGCACCGCGTTGATGGTCTCGGCGTCCACCTCGGCGTGCTGGGGCATGCTCTGGAATTCGGCGCTCACGTTGAGCACTTCGTGCATCACGAACTGCATGTCGCGCAGGGGCGGGTTGTAGACGGGCATGGGTCGGTCTCCGGTGGTGGGGATGGGCAAAAACGAAGGAAGTCAGCCCCGGGCGGCGGTGCTGGCGGGTTTGCGCGCCCGCGCGGGGCGCGCGGGCTGCGGGGTTGGAGGTTGGATGGGCGTGGCGGCGCTGCTGAAGCGCTGGACGATGCCTTCGAACGCCTGCAGCGCGCGGCGCAACGAATCGGGGCTGCGCAGAAAACGCGCCTCGTAGTGCAGCGCCAGGATGAGGGCGTGGATCTCGAAGCCCATCTGGGCCGCGTCGGTGTCGGCACGCAAATGGCCCTCTTCCACCGCGATCTCCACCGAGCGGCGCACCGCGCTGAGCCAGGTGTTGACCGAGCTGGCCAGCGCGTCGCGCACCGGGCCGGGGCGGTCTTCGAACTGCACCGCGCCGCTGATGTAGATGCAGCCCGAGTCGATCTCGACCGAGGTGCGCTTCATCCAGTTGTCGAACAGCATGCGCAGGCGCGGCAGGCCACGCGGCGCGCTCATGGCCGGGTAGAACACCTCTTCCTCGAACCGGGCGTGGTACTCGCGCACCACCGAAATCTGCAGCTCTTCGCGCGAGCCGAAGTGGGCGAACACGCCCGACTTGCTCATCTGCATGACCTCGGCCAGCGCGCCGATGGACAGGCCCTCCAGGCCGATCTGCGTGGCCAGCCCGAGCGCGGCATCGACGATGGCGGCTTTGGTCTGCTGGCCTTTTTGCAGCGGTCGGGCGGCGTCGCTGCGCTGGCGCTTGATCGGAGGGGTAGGGCTCATGCGGCGGGGTCCGGCGGCACCGGACAGGGTTGGGTCCAAAAGCAAACCGCTCGATAAATCGAACGGTCGTGCTATTTTTACCGCAAAAGCCAGCCCGTGATCGGCTGGCACCCAAATTTCCAGAAATTTATTAGGGCCGTGGCCCTAATCGCTCAGCGGGTTAACCCGCAGCGAAACGGCGTCAGAGATGCGCGCCGGGCAGCAGCAGCGCCAGGCTGTGCTCCAGGCTTTCGCTGGGCGAGCGCTTGAAGCCGCTGCGCGCGAAGCGCTGCAGCCGGCCCACGCAGAAGGCCGTGACCACCGAGGCGTCGGCCTGCGCGTCCACCGTGGGCGTGGCCGCGCCGGCCACCACGGCGGCCTCGCGCAGGTTCTGCCGCAGGGCCGATTCGATCTTGTCGAAGAACAGGTTCATGCGCTGCTGCAGGCGCTCGTTTTCGTACACCAGGGCGTCGCCCACCATCACGCGCGTCATGCCGGGGTTCTTTTCCCCGAACTGCAGCAGCAGGGTGACCAGTTTGCGCGAACGGGTCATGGCGTCGGGCTCGCGCTCGCCCAGCTGGTTGACCAGGCCGAACACCGCCTGTTCGATGAACTCGATCAGGCCTTCGAACATCTGGGCCTTGCTGGCGAAATGGCGGTACAGGGCGGCCTCGCTCACCTCCAGCCGCGCGGCGAGCGCGGCGGTGGTGACCCGTTCGGCGCCGGGCTGTTCCAGCATGGTGGCCAGGGCCTGCAGGATCTGTACGCGGCGCTCACCGGGTTTGGGACGTTTGCGACCGTTGCCCTCCGCGTGGCCCCCATCGTCGTGGGTGGCGTCGGCAGAAGGGCCCGCCATGGGCAAGGGCTCGGGTGCGCTGGAGGTCATGGGCAGTCGGTCCGTCGGTGGTCAGCGGGTGGGCACCGTTCGGAGCCCGTTGGTTGTCATCCCTCTTTTGATTCTCGCACAGCGACACAGCCCGTTACACCTCGGCCCGGGCCGAGGGCGCCGGATGCGGGCCCTGCGTCGGCGCGATCGCCACGAATGCCACACGCACACGCAGACCGCGGCCCAGGGCGCCCGCGCCCAGTTGCAAGTGCGTGTGGTGCGCACGGGCGATTTCGTCGGCGATCGCCAGGCCCAGGCCGTTGCCCTCGCCCTCGGTGCCGGGCACCCGGTAGAAGCGCTGCAGCACGCGGGCCTGTTCCTCGGCGGGAATGCCCGGGCCATCGTCTTCCACCTCGATCCACGCGCAGGGGCCCGATGCCGTGTCTTCCTGGCCGCAGCGCAGCGTGATGCGCCCACCCTCGGGGGTGTACCGCACGGCGTTGTCCACCAGGTTGATGAGCAGTTCGCGCAGCAACCAGGCGTGGCCCTGGGTCTGGGCCGGTTGGCTCTCCAGGCCCAGGTCGATGTGTTTGTCGCCCGCCGCGTCCAGGAACAGCGACAGGATGGTCTCGCACAGTTCTTTCAGGTCGACCTGCTGCAGCGGCTGGCTGTCGGCGCTCACGGTATCGGCCCGCGACAGCGCCAGCAACTGATTGGCCAGCTGCGAGGTGCGGCGCGTGGCATCGCGCAGACGCCGCACCTGGTCCACACGCAAGCTGATCTGCTCGCCAGCGTCCATGCGGCGCGCGGCCTGCGCCCAGGCCTCGACCTGCGCCTGCAGGCCGGCCAGCGGCGTGCGCAGCTGGTGCGCCGCGTCGGCCACGAAGCGGCGCTGGGCCTCGGTCTGGGCGTTGACGAGCGAGAACAGCCGGTTGAGCGCGGACACCAGGGGGCGCACCTCGGTGGGCGCGCTGTCGGTGTCGATGGGGCTGAGGTCGCGCGGCGAGCGCCGCTCCACGGCCTGCTTGAGATCGATCAGGGGCCGCAGCGCGCGCGCCACGGCCCAGGTCACCGCCGTGCCGGCCAGCACCAGCAGCAGCAGGTTGGGCAGCAGCACCCGCGTGAGCACCGACTCGAACCAGTTCTGGCGCGCGTCCGACCCGTCGGCCAGCATGACGATGAGTTCGCCAGCGGCGGTGTGGTAGCGCTGCGCCACCACGCGGTAGGTGACGCCGCCTTCGACCACGCTCAGGAACTCCGCACCATCGGTCGCCGGCAGCACGGTGGGCAGCCAGCCGTCGCCCAGCAGGGGCCGGCCGCTGGCGTCCTGCAGGCCGTAGGCGGAAAAACCCTCGCGCTCCTTGAGAAATTCCTCCACCGGCGGCGCCAGCAACAGGGCCAGCCCCGGCCCACCGTCCAGCCCCGCCACGCCGGGTGCCGCCATGGGGGAATCGGGGGCCCGGCGTTGTTCGCCGGCGCGCGTGACCACCACCGAGTCGGCCAGCAGGGGCACCAGCCGCAGCAGTTGCTGGTCTTGCTGCAAGGCGGCGGTGCCCGCGCTCTGGTAGTGGAAAAACACGCTGACCAGACCCACCAGCCCGAGCGGCAGCATCAGCAGCACCAGCAGGCGGCGCTGCAGGCCCCAGATCATGCCCTCGGTGGTGCGGCCTTCAGGCCCGTGGCGCATGGTCGGGCTGCTTGGCCAGTTCCAGCCGGTAGCCGAAACCGCGGATCGAACGCAGGGCGACCCCGGCGGGGTCGAGCTTGGAGCGCAGGCGCGAGACGTAGACCTCGATCGCGTTGGGCGTGATCTCCTTGTCCCAACCGGTCAGGGCCTGCAGCAGTTTGTCCTTGGCCGCGGGCTTGGGCGCCTGCAGCAGCAGGTATTCCAGCACCGTCCACTCGCGCGGGCCCAGCTCCATGGGTTGCCCGGCCAGGGTCACGCGCCGGTGTGCGGTGTCCATCTCCAGCGGGCCGAAGCCCAGCACCGCCGACGTGGCGGCCTGCGAGCGCCGCAGCAGGGCACGCAGCCGCGCCAGCAGCTCGGGCAACTCGAAGGGTTTGAGCATGTAGTCGTCGGCGCCCAGGTCCAGCCCGTGCACCCGGTCCTGCAGCGCATCGCGCGCGGTCAGGATCAGCACCGGCATGGCCAGGCCACGTGTGCGCAAGCGCCGCGTGAGCTCCAGCCCGTCCATCAGCGGCAGGCCGATGTCGACGATGGCCAAGTCGAAGCTGTCGCTCTCCAGCGCCTGTTCGGCCCGCTCGGCGCTGCCCACCCAGTCCACCGTGTAACCGGCGTTGCACAGCCCCAGCTTGATGCCGCTGGCAACCATCACATCGTCTTCGACCAGGAGCAGTCTCATCGCCCCCCCCTGCCGCGCTTCGCGCGTTCCCCCCGAGGGGGACGCACCCTGGGACCGGCGAAGCCGGATCCTCGGGCGCCCCGGAACAGGAACCGGACTCCGGAAAGGAGCGTGTGGGTTTGCATTTCAGTGGGATCTGATCATCGTGCCGAAAGGCTGGTCCCCGAGGATTTCCAGCAGCAGCGCATGCGGCACCCGACCATCAAGGATGTGCACCGCGTTGACACCGCTCTTGGCCGCGTCCAGCGCACCCGCGATCTTGGGCAGCATGCCGCCGGAGATGGTGCCGTCCTCGACGAGTTCGTCGATGCGGCGCGGGGTGAGCTCGGCCAGGAGCTGGCCGGCCTTGTCGAGCACGCCGGGGATGTTGGTGAGCATGAGCAGTTTTTCGGCCTGCAGCACCGTGGCCAGCTTGGCCGCCACCACGTCGGCGTTGATGTTGTAGCTCTCGTTGTTCTCGCCAAACCCGATCGGGCTGACGACCGGGATGAAGGCGTCGTCCTGCAAGGCCTTGACCACGCTGGGGTCGATGCTGACGATGTCGCCCACCTGGCCCACGTCGTGTTCCACGCTCGGGTCCTTCGGGTCGGCCAGGCGCAGCTTGCGCGCGCGGATCATGGCGCCGTCGCGCCCGGTCAGGCCCACGGCCTTGCCGCCCGCGGCGTTGATCATGCCCACGATGTCCTGCTGCACCTCACCGGCCAGCACCCACTCCACCACCTCCATGGTCTCGGCGTCGGTCACGCGCATGCCCTGGATGAACTGCCCCTTCTTGCCCAGGCGCTGCAGCAGGGTCTCGATCTGCGGGCCACCGCCGTGCACCACCACCGGGTTGATGCCCACCAGTTTCAGGAGCACCACGTCCTCAGCGAAATCCTGCTGCAAGGCCGGGTCGGTCATGGCGTTGCCGCCGTACTTGATGACCATGGTCTTGCCGTGGTACTTGCGGATGTAAGGCAGGGCCTCGGCCAGGATCTCGGCCTTTTCGCGGGGCTTCACGTGGGAGAGGTCAATGGGGGTGTGGTGGGTGCTGGTCATGGCGGGTGGGCAGATGAAAAACGATGGCCACCAAATTGTAGGTCGCACCGCCCACCAACCCCTCTGTTTAGAAACACCGCGGATCCGGCTCTGCCGGTCCGCTGGTGTTGCCCCCTTGAGGGGGTGGCGCGCAGCGCCCCGGGGGTGGGCGAAGGCCGTCAGAAGTGAATCCCGCGCATCATCTGCTGCATGGCCACCGCCTCCGGCGACAGCTGCGACTTCGCCCCCTTCTCCCCTTTTGCCGCCGACGAATCCGGGAACATGCGGAAGCTGGTGTTCATCACGATCTGCGCGATGCGCGGCACGAAGGCGTGCAGCACCTGGCCGGTGACCCCCAGGCGCGTGGCGATGCGCACCGGCTTGAAGATGCAGGCCTGCGCGATCATGTCGGCCGCTTCTTCGGGCGCCAGCGTGGGCACGTTCTTGTAGATCTGCGTGGGCGCGATCATGGGCGTGCGCACCAGCGGCATGTTGATGGTGGTGAAGGTCACGCCCTGGTCGGCGAACTCGCTGCTGGCGCAGCGCGTCCAGGCGTCCAGCGCGGCCTTGCTGGCCACGTAGGCCGAGAAGCGCGGTGCATTGGTCAGCACGCCGATGGAGCTGATGTTGACAATGTGACCCTTCTTCTTGGCCACCATGCCGGGCAGCAGGCCCATGGTCACGCGCAGGCAGCCGAAGTAGTTGAGCTGCATGGTGCGTTCGAAGTCGTGGAAACGGTCGTAGCTGCCTTCGATGGCGCGGCGGATCGAACGGCCGGCGTTGTTGATCAGGAAATCCACGCCACCGTGGTTGTCGATCAGCAGCTTCACGAAGCGGTCCGCGTCGGCCATGTCGGCGATGTCGGCCGGGTAGGCGATGAACTGGTAACCCTTGTCTTTTGCTTCCTTGCAGGCTTCGTCCAGCTTGTCCTGGTCGCGCCCGCAGATGATCGTCACCGCGCCGGCCTCGGCGAACTTGTGCGCCGCCGCGAGGCCAATGCCCGAGCTGCCGCCGGTGACCAGCACCACCTTGCCCGCGACCGTTCCCTTCAAGCTGCGATCGATGTGCAGGTCGGGGTCGAGGTGGCGCTCCCAGTAGTCCCACAGGCGCCAGGCGTAGTCCTTCAGGTTGGGGCACGCGATGCCACTGCCCTTGAGCGCGGCCAGCGTGTCGCGGCAGTCGAAGCGCGTGGGGTAGTTGACGAAAGTCATCATGTCCTCGGGCAGGCCGAGGTCCTGCATCACCGCGCGGTAGACGCGGCGCACCGGCGCCAGCGCCATCAGGCCCTTCTTCACGCTCTTGGGGATGAAGCCCATCAGCGCGGCGTTGATGAACAGGTTCATCTTGGGCGCGTGCGCGGCCTTGCTCAGAATGTCGAGCACGTCGCCCACGCGGTAACCCATGGGATCGACCAGGTGGAAGCAGGCACCGGCATTGCGACTCTGGTGGCTGATGTGGTCCAGCGCATCGACCACGAAGTCGACCGGCACGATGTTGATGCGCCCGCCCTCCAGTCCCACGCTGGGCATCCACGGCGGCAGGATCTGGCGCATGCGCTGGATCAGTTTGAAGAAGTAGTACGGGCCGTCGATCTTGTCCATCTCGCCGGTGCGGCTGTCGCCCACCACCGCCGCCGGCCGGTACACCGTCCAGGGCAGCTTGCATTCGGTGCGCACGATCTTCTCGCTCTCGTGCTTGGTCATGAAGTACGGGTGCTCGTAGTTCTCCGCTTCGTCGAACATGTCCTCGCGGAACACGCCTTCGTACAGGCCCGCGGCGGCGATGGACGACACGTGGTGGAAATGACCGGCGCCGATGGCCCGGGCGAACTCCACCGTGTTGCGCGTGCCGTCGATGTTGACGGCGATCTGGCTCTCGGCGTCGGCCTCCAGGTCGTACACGGCGGCGAGGTGGTAGAAGTGGTCGATCTGCCCCTTGAGGGCTTTCACCGCGTCGGCGCTCACCCCCAGCTTCTTCGCAGTCAGGTCACCGTACACCGGCACCGCGCGCGCGGTGCTCACGCCCCAGTATTCGCGCAGCCCGGCCACCTTGCCCGCACTCTCCTGGCGGATGAGGAAGTGCACCACCGAGCCCTTGCGCTCCAGCAGTTTTTTGACAAGGCGTTTGCCGATGAAACCGGTGGCGCCGGTGACGAAATAATGCATCGAGGTTCTCCTGAGCGTGTGGTTCGGGTTATTCAACAACCCGCCATTCTTCCCCAACGGCAGGTGCAAACGATTCCGCAGAAACCCGTGTTTGGCCCCTCGGGGATTAGTCGCGCGCCCCTACACAGGCCCCGCGCGCAGCCCGTAAAGTGCCTGCACGCTGTGGGCCGATGCCCACACCCCCATTTTTTCCACCAACGGAGTCCCACATGGTCAAGAAAATCCAGAAGTCCAGCAGCGCCGCCAAGGCCGGCGCCCCCGCCAACTCGCCGCTGTCGGGCGCGATCAAGGACTCGGCCCAGCAGATCTGGCTGGCCGGTCTGGGCGCGTTCTCCAAGGCACAGGCCGAAGGCGGCAAGGCCTTTGAATCCCTGGTCAAGGAAGGTCTGTCGATCCAGCGCAAGACCCAGGCCGTGGCCGAAGAGCGCATTTCCGAAGCCTCCAACCGCATGAGCAGCATGGCGACCGACATTTCCGCCAAGGCGGCGGGCCAATGGGACAAGCTGGAGAACATCTTCGAAGACCGCGTCGCCAAGGCGCTGAACAAGCTGGGCGTGCCATCGGCGCGCGACATCGAGGCCCTGATGGAGCGCATCGACGCGCTGAGCCAGCAGGTGCACCGCCTGAACCCCAAGGCGGCCGCGGCCCCCAAGGCTGCGGCGAAGCCTGCGGCACGCAAGGCGGCCCCGGCCAAAGTGGCCAAGCCCACCGCACGCAAGACCCCCAGCCGCGCCAAGGCCGCCTGAACGTTTGAGAGCTGAGCGGGCGGCGCACTGCGCCGCGACGAGAGGGGCGCCAGGCGCCCCTTTTTCATGCCTGTCCCATTTGCTGCGACGCAGCAATCCCACCCACCCCTGCGGTCTACACTCGAACGCATGACGCCTCCCCGCAAAGCCACTGGCCGATCCGCCGCACAAGCGGCGCACCCCCACGCGTCAAAACCCGCCCGCCCGCGCACCGCGCTGGCGCTCGCGGGCGGTGGCCCGCTCGGCGCGATCTATGAAATCGGCGCCCTGTGCGCCCTCGACGACTGCCTGCAGGGCATCGACTTCAACGGCTTCGATCACTACGTGGGCGTGTCGGCGGGCGGCTTCATCGCCGCCGGACTGGCCAACGGCTTCACGCCGCACCAACTCTGCCACGCCTTCATCGAAGACCGCCCCACGGAAGAAAGCTTCGACCCCTCGCTGCTCCTGAAACCCGCCTGGGCCGAGATGGGGGGCCGTCTGCGCCGACTGCCCGGTCTGCTGGGCGAGGCCCTGTGGGCCTGGGGCGTGCAAGGCCGCTCGCTGACCAATGCCTTTGAACGGCTGGGCGCGGTGCTGCCCACGGGCGTGCTCGACAACGAAGACATCCACCGCCAGATCGAACACCTGTTCAACAAGCCCGGCCGCAGCAACGACTTTCGCCGGCTGCGCGCGCGCCTGACCCTGGTGGCCACCCAGCTCGACACCGGCGAAGCGGCGCCGTTCGGGCGGCCCGGCTGGGACCACGTGCCGATCTCGCGTGCCATTCAGGCCAGCGCCGCCCTGCCCGGGCTGTTTCCGCCGGTGAACATCGATGGCAAGCACTACGTGGACGGGGCCCTCAAGAAGACCCTGCACGCCACCGTGGCGCTCGACGAAGGGGTGGACCTGCTGCTGTGCCTGAACCCGCTGGTGCCCTTCCATGCGGCACCCCAGGAAGGCCGCTCGCGCCGCATCCCGTCGCTGGTCGAAGGCGGCCTGCCCACGGTGATGAGCCAGACCTTCCGCTCCATGATCCATTCGCGGCTGGCGCTGGGCATGAAGCACTACGAACGCGCGTACCCGCACACCGACATCGTGCTCATCGAGCCCGACCAGCGCGACGCCGAACTGTTTTTCGCCAACACCTTCAGTTACCGCCAGCGCCGCGAACTGGCCGAACACGCCTACCAGCAGACCCGGCAGATGCTGCGCGAGCGCCAGGCCGAACTGGCACCGCGCCTGCTTCGGCATGGCGTGACCCTGGACCCGGTGGCGCTCAACGACACCGAACGCCACCTGATCCCCGCCATGCCCGCGGCGGCCCCAACCCCGAGCGCCGTGGACCAACTCCATGCCACCCTCGACCGCCTGCAGCAGCATCTGCGGACCCTGCCCAAGCGGGCCTGACCCATGGTGAAAAAAGCCCCCCGCCGCACCGCCGAACGCATCCTCGAGGTCACGCTGGAGCTGTTCAACCGCTTTGGCGAACCCAATGTCTCGACCACCCTCATCTCGGCCGAACTCGGCATCAGCCCCGGCAACCTGTACTACCACTACCCGGCCAAGGACGAGCTGATCAACTCGCTGTTCGAGCGCTACGAGCGCGCGCTCGGCGATCTGCTGGGCGCCTCCGATGGGGTGCGCAATGTGGAGGACGCCTGGTTCTTCATGCACTCGCTGTTCGAGCTCATCTGGGAGTACCGTTTCCTGTACCGGGACCTCAACGACCTGCTGTCCAAGAACCGGCTACTCGAAACCCATTTCCAGACCGTGCTGAAAAACAAGACCCGCGCGGTGCGCACCCTGCTCGCCGGCATGGGCCGGCACGGCGGACTGGACATCGATGCCCGCGAGCTGGAGCCCACGGCCAACTGCATGGTGGTGGTGCTGACCTACTGGCTGAGCTTCGAATACGTGCGCGATCCACGCCACGCCCTGGAGCCCGAACAGGCTCAGCAGGCGCTCATGCGCGGCGCCCACCACGTGCTCAACCTGCTGGCCCCCTACCTCGGTGCCGACCAGCGACAGCACCTGCTGCAGCTCAGCGGCCCCTACAACAGCCCCGCGTGACCCCGGCCCAAGGAACCCGCGGCCGCCACGCCGGTGAATACCGGTCGACAGCGCGAGCCTGACACCTCAAACCAGGGCAGACGCCTTCAAACCATCCACCGCCTGGAACAGCGCCTGCCGCGCCTGCGCCACGATCTGGGCGCGCCAGAGGTCGGTGTCCACGTAAAACGCATCCATCATGCGCTGCTGAATGGCCCGCCGCAGCTCGGCCGGGGCATCGGGGTGCAGGTGCAGCCAGTGGTCGCCCCGCAGGGCGTCGATCACGTCCAGGATCGGCACCGTGCCGTACTCCATGGCGATGCCGGTGTACTCGGCCTGCGCGCACTCTTCGTAGACCGCGCCCCACATCAGGCCGCTGAGCCGGGCCGAGGTGGAGGTGCCGTCGTAGATGGACGTCACCGGTGTCTGCCCGTCACCGCCCCACCAGGCCCGCGCGCGGGCCAACGCGACCGCGTCGTCGCGGCAGGCAAAGATGCGCTCGCCCACGCCACTGGGCCCCAGGCCGGTGTGCAGATCGATCCAGGCGATCTGCAGCGCCTGGCCGCCGTGCTGGCGCAGCACCTGGCGCAGGGTCTGGTTGCTCCAGGTGGGTGAGGTGCCGCCGAAGAACAGCCCGTCGGGAAACCGGTGCTGCCCCTGCGTCACCGCCGCCTGGTAGGCCTCCAGTCCGTGCGCCTTGATGTGGGCGCCGACGGCGGCCTGGTTGTCGGGCCCGGGCGGCCAGGTGTCGGGCAGCAGCAGGGCGTGCAGGTCCGCATAGGCCGGGTTGGCGGGCAAGGGTTGCGAGAAATCCTGGAAATTGCGGTTCAGGTCCACGTTCTCGTGCGTCACGCGGCGCACGAAGGAAAAGCCATGGGGGTTGAGCGCATGGATGTAGAGCACGGCCACGCCGGCCGCCCGCGCGTGCTCGCGCCACTCGGCATCGTGGGTGGCAAACACCTGCACGCCGGAGCCGCAGTAGCCCTCGACCCCGTGGCAGGGCGCTGCTGACGATCAGCAGTTGCCGCGCGTCGGCCGGACCGTCGAGCGCCACGTCCATCGCCAGCGTTTCGCCGTCCCGGCCCAGGAGAGGGTGGTTGTGGCTGCGGATGGCCATGCCGGCCGCGGCGGCCCCCTCCAGGAACTGCACCCGCGCCCGGGCGTAGGAGGGCGAAAACCCCTGCTGCGGGCCGATCACGCGGCGCCTTCGGTGCGCGGCTGGCCCAACCACTGTTCGGCCAGCCGCACCCAGTAGGTCGCGCCCAGCGGAATCAGGTCGTCGTTGAAGTCGTAGCTCGGGTTGTGCAGCATGCAGGGCCCGTCGCCATGGCCCATGTCGCGGTGCACGCCGTCGCCGTTGGCGATGAAAGCGTAGCAGCCCGGCCGCGCCTGCAGCATGTAGGCGAAGTCCTCCGCGCCCATGGTGGGCTCCTGGTCCAGCACCCGGTCGGCCCCCACGATGTCGGCCATGACGCCGCGCGCGAACGCGGTCTGCTCCGCGTGGTTGACGGTGGGCGGGTAGTTGCGGTGAAAGTGGAACTCGCAGCCCGCGCCAAAGGCCGCGCAGGTGTGTTCGGCGATCTCCCGCATGCGGCGCTCGATCAGGTCCAGCACCTCGTAGGTGAAGGTGCGCACCGTGCCCTGGATCACACAGTGGTCGGGCACCACGTTGTTGGCCTCGCCGGTGTGGATCATGGTCACGGAGATCACGCCCGCGTCCAACGGCTTCTTGTTGCGCGTGATGATGGTCTGGAAGGCCATCACCATCTGGCAGGCCACGGGCACCGGGTCGATGCCGTTGTGCGGCAACGCGGCGTGTGCACCCTTGCCACGGATCTCGATGCGAAAGTCGTTGCTCGACGCCATCACCGGCCCCGTGCTGGCGGCGAAACTGCCCACCGGCAGGCCCGGCCAGTTGTGCATGCCGAACACCGCCTCGACCGGAAACTGCTCGAACAGGCCGTCCTTGATCATCTCGCGCGCACCGCCTCCGCCCTCTTCGGCCGGCTGGAAGATCAGGTAGACCGTGCCGTCGAAGTTCCGGTGCTTTGAAAAGTGCTGAGCTGCGGCCAGCAGCATGGCGGTATGCCCGTCGTGGCCGCAGGCGTGCATCTTGCCGGCGTGCTGGCTCGCATGGGCGAAGTGGTTGTGTTCCTGCATGGGCAGGGCGTCCATGTCCGCGCGCAGGCCGATCGCCCGGCCACAGGCCCCGCCATCGCGGCCGTGCACGGTGCCCACCACCCCGGTGGTGCCCATGCCGCGGTGCACCGGAATGCCCCAGTCGGTGAGCTGTTGCGCCACCACGTCGGCGGTGCGCACCTCTTCAAAACAGAGCTCGGGGTGGGCGTGGATGTCGCGCCGCAGGGCGGCGATGCCGGCGGCCTGCGTGAGGATGGAATCGATCAGTTTCATGGGGACCTTGGAGGGCTGGAAATCAAGCGCCCATGGTACCCAAGCAACACAACCGGAGGGTCCGCCAGGCGACAACCCTGCTGCCCGGCGGGGCAGACGCTCTAGCGCCGCACGCGGCCGTCTTCGGTCAGCAGGGTGAGCTCAACGAAGCGCGAGCCGGTGTGCTTCTGAGGGCCGAAATCGACCGGGAAACCGCCCAGGTTCACGTTCTTCATGCCGTCGATGGCGTCGATAAAGCCCTCGCGGGTGACGCCGCGCCCCGCGCGCTTGAGCGCCTCGACCAGCACCTTGGCCGCGACGAAGCCCTCCATGCCTGAGTAGTTCGGCGACAGGCCCCGCTTGTCCTTGAGCGCTGCCAGGTACTCGCCCGACACCGGGGTGGCCGGCGAATAGGGGAAAGGCATCACCTGACTGACCGACACCCCCTTCGCCACGGAACCCAGTTCATCGAGCAAGGCCTGGGTGCCGACGAAAGACACGTTGTAGAAATTGCCGGCATATCCTTGCTGCCGCGCCAACCGAATGAAGGTCGCGCAGGCCTTGTAGGCGCCGACCTGCACGATGGCTTCGGGCTTGACGGCCAAGATGTCCTTCAGCGCCTGGGCCACGTCGGTGCTGTTGCGCTCCACGGTGCCGACCACGGCGGGCTCCAGGTCCAGCGCCTTGAGCGCACGCTGCACGCCTTCGAGGCCTGCCGCGCCATAGGCGTCGTTCTGGTAGAAGACCGCCACCCTCTTGATGCCCACCGAAGTGATCTGGCGCACGATGGCGGCTGTCTCTTCGAAATACGAGGCGCGCACGTGGATGACGTAGCGGTTGAAGGGATCGCGCAACGCCTGCGCACCGGTGAACGGTGCAAAAAAGGGCAGCTTGGCCGCGGTCGCCAGCGGCAGGGATGCGAGGCTGGTGGGTGTGCCCACATAGCCGAACAGGGCAAACACGCCGTCGGCAATGAACTGTTTCGTGTTCGCCACGCAGCGCTCGGGCTCGTAGCCATCGTCCAGGCGCTTGATCTCGATGCGCCGCCCATGAACACCGCCCTGGGCATTGACCTGCTCCAGGTACAGCTGAGCCCCGATATGGAACTGCAGGCCCAGCTGGGCCGACGGGCCGGTGAAGGGCCCCGACTGCCCCAGCACGATGGCACTGTCGCTCACACCCTGGCTTTGCGCCTGTGCCGCCCCTCCCCACACCCCCAAGGCAGAGGAACCCACGAGCTTGCACACGGTTGAAAGTGCCTGGCGACGTTGCATACTGAATCTCCTGCTATGCTGATTTGGGACCGGTTTGTGCACAGCAAAAACCATGCTCAACGGTGCGACCAGCGTACAACATTTTTTTACACCCATGATCGACACCCCGACCCCCGGCGGCGGCGACCCGACGAACCCGATGGACACCGTGGTGCGCGGCGCCTGTCCACACGACTGCCCCGACACCTGCGCCCTGCTGACCACGGTCAACCATGGCGTGGCCCTGCGCGTGCAGGGCAATCCGGCGCACCGGCACACCGACGGTGCGCTGTGCACCAAGGTGTCGCGCTACACCGAGCGCAGCTACCACCCCGAGCGCATCCTGCACCCCCTCAAGCGCGTGGGCCCCAAGGGCAGTGGCCGGTTTGAACCCGTGGGCTGGGACGACGCGCTGGACGACATCGCCACCCGGCTCAAAGCCATCGCCGCGCGCGACCCGCAGGCCATCCTGCCCTACAGCTACGCCGGCACCATGGGCCAGGTACAGGGCGAGGGCATGGCGGCGCGCTTTTTCCACCGGCTCGGCGCCTCGCACCTGGACCGCACCATCTGCGCCACCGCGGGTGGCGAGGGCCTGACCCACACCCTGGGCGGCAAAGTGGGCATGAAGGTCGAGTTCTTCGCCGAGGCCAGACTGATCCTGATCTGGGGCAGCAACTCCATCGCCAGCAACCTGCATTTCTGGCGCCTGGCCCAGCAGGCCAAACGCGACGGTGCGCGGCTGGTCTGCATCGACCCGCGCCGCTCCGAGACCGCCGACAAGTGCCACGAACACATCGCCCTGCGCCCGGGCACCGACGCCGCGTTGGCGCTGGCGCTGATGCACGAGCTGATCGTGCACGACTGGCTGGACCACGACTACATCGAGCACCACACCCTGGGCTGGGAAGGCCTGCGCGAACGTGCCCTGCAGTGGCCGCCCGAGCGCGCCGCCGAGGTCTGCGGCATTCCCGTTCGGCAGATCACCGAGTTGGCGCGCGCCTATGGCACCACCCAACCCGCAGCGATCCGGCTGAACTACGGCATGCAGCGGGTGCGCGGCGGCGGCAACGCGGTGCGCGCCATCGCCTGCCTGCCGGCGCTGGTCGGCGCATGGCGCCACCGCGCGGGTGGCCTGCTGCTGTCGTCCTCGGGCCAGTTCCCGGTGAACCGCGCGACGCTGCACCGGCCCGACCTGCTGGCCGGGCGCACCCCGCGCACCATCAACATGGTCACCATCGGCGATGACCTGCTGCGCGAGACGTCGTCGGCCTTCGGCCCGAAGATCGAAGCGCTGATCGTCTACAACAGCAACCCGGTGGCGGTGGCGCCCGAGTCGGGGAAGGTGGTGCAGGGGTTCGCGCGCGAAGACCTCTTCACCGTGGTGCTGGAGCATTTCCAGACCGACACCGCCGACCTGGCGGACTACATCCTGCCCGCCACCACCCAGCTGGAACACTGGGACATCCACACCAGCTACGGCCACACCGACGTGCTGCTCAATCGACCCGCCATCGCGCCGCTGGGGCAGGCGCGCAGCAACACCGAGGTCTTTCGCGCCCTGGCCGCGCGCCTGGGTTTTGACGAACCCTGCTTTCGCGACAGCGATGAAACCCTGTGCCGCACCGTGTTCGGCGACGCGGTGGACTTCGATCAATTGCTGGAACACGGCTTCGCCACCCTGCCCCTGCCCGAGGCACCGTTTGCCCAGGGCGGTTTCCCGACGCCGTCGGGCCGCTGCGAGTTTTTCAGCGCGCGACTGGCGGCTCAGGGCCTGGACGGTCTGCCCGACCACCTGCCCAACCACGAACCCGCCGGCAGCAGCGCGCACTACCCGCTGGCCATGATCTCGCCGCCCGCGCGCAACTTCCTCAACTCCAGTTTTGTCAATGTGAAAAGCCTGCGCGACATCGAGGGCGAACCGGTGCTGGAAATCCACGCCGACGACGCCCAGGCGCGCGGCATCACCAGCGGCCAGATGGTGCGCATCTTCAACGACCGGGGCGAATACCGCTGCAAGGCCAAGGTGTCGCCGCGCGCGCGCCCCGGCGTGGTCAATGGCCTGGGCATCTGGTGGCGCAAGCTCGGCCCGTCTGGCACCAACGTCAACCAGGTGACCAGCCAGCGGCTGACCGACCTGGGACGCGGCCCGGTGTTCTACGACTGCCTGGTGGAAGTGGCTGGCGTCGCAACCGGCACCTGAAGGCGGCTCCCATGTCGTCCGTGCGCGCCCTGTTCAGCCTCACCGGCCTGCTGGTCGTGCTGGCGCCGGTCCTGTCGGGCTGTGCGGGCCCCGGCACCGGGGTGGGCTATTACTGGCAATCGGTCTCTGGCCATCTGCGGATCATGCAGGCCGCCCGCCCGCTGCAGGACTGGCTTGACGACGCACAGACCCCGCCCGCGCTGCGGCAGCGGCTGGCCCTGGCCCAGCGCATGCGGCGCTTCGCCGCGGCCGAACTGGCCCTGCCCGACAACGCCAGCTACCACCGCTACGCCGATCTGCACCGCAAGGCCGCGGTCTACAACGTCGTGGCCGCCCCCGCGCTGTCGCTCACGCTGCAGAGCTGGTGCTTTCCCGTGGTGGGCTGTGTGGGCTACCGCGGCTATTTTGACGAAACCCAGGCCCAGGCCTTCGCCCGAAGCCTGCCCGAGGAGTTGGAGTCCGTGGTGTACCCGGTGCCGGCCTACTCCACGCTGGGTTGGATGAACTGGGCCGGCGGCGATCCGCTGCTCAACACCTTCATTGGCTACCCCGAGGGCGAACTGGCGCGCATCGTGTTCCACGAGCTGGCCCACCAGGTGCTCTACGCGAAAGGCGACATGGTGTTCAACGAGTCGTTCGCCACCGCGGTCGAACGCCTGGGCGGCGAGCGCTGGTTGGCGCAACACGCCAGCGATGCGGCGCGCCGCGACTACGCGGTCTTCGATGCACGCCGGCACGAGTTCCGCGCCCTCACTTACGTGGTGCGGCAACGGCTGGAAGGCATCTTTGCCGACACCGCCATCGACGACGCCGAAAAAACCCGCCGCAAGTCCGAGGCGATGGCCGACTTCCACCAGACCTACCAGACGCTCAGGCAGCGCTGGAACGGTTACGCCGGCTACGACGCCTGGGTCGCTCGCGCCAACAACGCCAGCTTCGGCGCCCAGGCCGCCTACGACACCCTGGTGCCGGGCTTTGAAGCCCTGTTCGAACGCGAGGGTCGGGATTTCCGCCGGTTTTATGATGCGGTGCGCGCGCTGGCACAACAACCGCAGGAAGAACGGCACGCAGCGCTGCGGCGACTGTCCACCCCGAGCGAGGCGACGGTGGCGGCCGGACAACCGGCCCCCACCCCGACGGCTCACCCTTGACGATTCCCCTCCACGAAACATCCCATGGCCGACATCCACATCCGACGCAATCACCACCTGGGCCTGGCCGGCGCGCGCAAAGTGGCCTGGAAATGGGCCGAACAGGCCGAAGCCGACTTCGACATGAGCTGCACCTACGAAGAAGGCGGCGACTGCGACGAAGTGCAATTCAGCCGCACCGGCGTGAACGGCACGCTTCGGGTGTCGGACGACCACTTCGAACTCGACGCCAAGCTGGGGTTTCTGCTCGGCGCCTTCAAGGACCGCATTGAAGGCGAGATCGTGAAGAACCTCGACGAGTTGCTGACGACCCAAAAACCCGCCAACAAGTCAGCGGCCAAAAAGAAAAAGGCCTGAGCGCGTACGCAGGCCTTCTTCAAGCGTTCACCGTCCAACGATCAAACACCCACTCCGCCGGAGTGCAGTGAATGGCCCAGAACGCTTTGGTCCCGGCTTCGCCGGGCCGCACCGCGTTGCCCCCTTGAAGGCGTCGCGCGCTGCGCGGCGGGGGGTGGCTTTTCAGCTCAGTGATTCGATCAGGTCGACGTACTGCTGCATCGCGTCGTCGCCCGAGGTGCCCTTGAGCCCGTTCCAGGCGTCCCATTTGGCACGGCCCACCATGTCGCCGAAGCCCGGCTTCTTCTCGGCGTTGTCGCCCGCGGTGGCCTGCTTGTACAGCGCGTAGATCTTCAGCAGCGTGGCGTTGTCGGGACGCTCGCTGAGGTTCTTGGAGTTGGCCACGGCGGCATCGAAACGGGTCTTGAGGTCGGACATGCAGGGTCTCCTGGTGGGGCTGAAGGCGCCCGATGCGTTGCACATACCGCACGGCATCAGGGCTGGCCCGGTATCTTACGGGCTGCCCTGACGGCAAAATAGACGCAAACACCCACAACATGCCGAGCCCACACGCCGCCCCTCGGGTGGTGCCGTGAGGCCCCAGGCCACCGGAGATGACATGGTCCAGCGCGTTGCCCCAGCCGCCTCTGCCGAGGCGGTGATTCCGCCGCCCGCGGCACGGAAAAGCTCCCGAAAGAAAACACCTCCGATCACCGCCCGCGGCGCCGTGCAGACGCTGGCCAGCACGCTGGGGCTGGAGGGCGAGCGCATGAGCAAGGTCGACACCGCCTGGCTGCGCATGGACTCGCCGTCCAACCTGATGATGATCGTCGGGGTCTGGATCCTGCGCCCCGGCATCACCCACGCGGCGCTGGCCGAGCGCGTGCGCGAGCGCCTGCTGCCCTACCGCCGCTTTGTGCAGGCGGCCCGCGAAGACGCCGCGGGCGCGCACTGGGTGGACGACCCCGACTTTCGCCTGGAGCGCCATGTGGTCACCCACACCCTCACACGCCAGCGCGGCCAGAGCGAACAGGACGCGCTGCAGGACCGTGTGGCCGAACTCGCGATGCAGCCACTGGACCACCGGCACCCGCTGTGGCGGTTTGACCTGATCGAGCGGTACGACGGTGGCTCGGCGCTGATCGCGCGCATCCACCACTGCATCGCCGACGGCATTGCCCTGATCAGCGTGATGATGAGCCTGGTCGATGGCGGCGCGCTGCCGCCGCAGCGCAAGGCGGCCAAACCGGCCATGACCGGCCTGGACGCGGCCGAGGACTGGGTGGCCGACACGCTCATCCGCCCCTTGGGCGACCTGACCGCGCGGGCGCTGGAAGTCGCGGGCGGCGGCGCGGCCAAATCACTGGCCCTGCTGGCAGCGCCCCAGCAGGGCCTGAACGACACCCTGGGCCAGGCCATGGAACTGGCCCGCATGGGTGGCCAGCTCGCCAGCGATCTGGCCGCTCTGGCGCTCATGCCCGACGACTCGCCGACCCGCCTCAAGGGTCAGCCCGGACGCGCCAAGCGCGTCGCCTGGTGCGAGCCCATCCCACTCGACGAGGTCAAAGCCATCGGCAAGGCCTTGAACTGCTCGGTCAACGACGTGCTGCTCAGCTGCGTGGCCGGTGCCATCGGCGCCTATCTGCGCGCCCACGGCGACAACACCCAGGGCCAGGAAATCCGCGCCATGGTGCCGATCAATCTGCGCCCGATGGCTGACGCCTGGAAACTGGGCAACCGTTTTGGCTTGGTGCCGCTGGTGCTGCCCATCGGCATCGACAACCCGATCGAACGCGTGTTCGCCGTGCGTGCGCGCATGAGCGACCTCAAGGGCAGCCTGCAGCCCTTGCTGACCTTTGGCCTGCTGTCGGTGGCCGGGCTGCTGGTCAAGCCCGCGCAGGACGCGATGCTCAGCCTGTTCGGTCGCAAGACCACGGCCGTCATGACCAACGTGCCCGGCCCGGCCCACAAGATGAAACTGTGTGGTGCCACGCTGGAGCAGACCATGTTCTGGGTACCGCAATCCGGCACGGTGGGTCTGGGCGTATCGATCCTCAGCTATGGCGGTGGCGTGCAATTCGGCGTGATCGCCGACACCACCCTGTGCCCCGACCCGCAGCGCATCATCGACCAGTTCACACCGGAGTTCGCCCGGCTGCTCACCCTGACGCTGATGTTGCCCTGGGGAAGGGGTTGACCCCCCGCGCCCTTAGGCGCGGAGCGGGGGGAGCATAGTCACCCCACTCTTCTACTGGCAATTTCCAGCAGGCCGTCAAAAATCAGACTGTCCACCAGTTCGCAGGGGGTGGACATGCTGGGTGCCATTTTCCAGCCCGCGCCACCGGTCATGAACACCACCGGCGGTTCGCCGCAGTGGCGCTGCAGGTTCTCCACCATGCGCTGCACAGCGCCCGCGATCGCGAAGGTGCCGCCACTGGTGAGCGCGTCGCTGGTGTTGGTGGGGAAGTCGCGCACGTCGCCGGTGGGCACATGCAGACCGGCCGTGCCCGACTCCAGCGCGCGCAGCATGATGCCGTGGCCCGGCAGGATGATGCCGCCCAGGAAGCGGCCCTCGGCGTCGATGGCCTCGACCGTGACCGCCGTGCCCACCATCACCACCACACAGGGACGCGCCGGTCCCCGGGCCAGCAGCCGCTGGCGCGCGCCGATCATGGCGACCCAGCGGTCCGATCCCAGACGCGCAGGATGGTCGTATCCGTTGATCACGCCCGCTTCGCTGAGACTGGAGACCACCCACTGCGGCGTCACGTCCCACAGTTCCAGCTGCTCCTGCACCCGGCCTTTCACCGCGTCTCCCGCCACGATGCAGCCCACCACCCATTGCGGGGCGGGCAGGGCGTTCCAGTCGCCTTCGGCCAGCTTCTCGATGTTTTCCAGGAACTGCGCGCCGTGGGCCAGCAGCCGCGCACCCACACGGGGCGCATCGTAGAGGGCCCACTTCAGGCGGGTGTTTCCAACGTCCAGGGCCAGAAAAGTCATGGGCGCATTATCACCACGCGTCGTCACTCGTGAACTTGCGGCGGTGCAGCATCTGGCCAGGCCGGTGCCAGGCGCTCAGATCAGGCCGATCCAGCAGGCGCGCTGCACGGCCGCGAGCTTGTTGTCGGTCTGCAGCTTGGCCATGGCGTTGGCCAGGTGGTAGTTCACCGTGCGTTCGGAACAATCCATCCGCTGCGCGGTTTCGCGCGCGGTGAGCCCCTCGAACGCCAGGTTGAGGCTTTCCTGCTCACGCGGACTCAGGTTGACCCGCTGCTCAGCGATGGCGCGCCTGAGCATGGGCCAGACGTTGTAGGCCGACCACGCCAGCACCGCGGCCTCCGAGCGATCGGCAAAAGCGCGTGGGCTGAACATGAAGCACTCGAAGGCCCGCCCGGCCGGCAAGGTGAAGGCCACCCGCACCAGGGTCTGGTACCCGTGGGCCAACCAGAGGCGGCGCCAGCGGCCACTTTGTTCAAAGGCCGATTTGGAGATGTCCTGCCAGGCCACCAGTGGTGCGTCGCTTTCGCGCCAGCTGGCGCCAAAGTCCCGGCTCTCGGCCAGCGCTGCGGCCGGCCCGAGCAGCCGCGGGGGGTGCACCGCCAGCACATCGCGTTCGTCGCTCCCCGCCATCGGATTGGGGCCCAGCACCACCACGGCTTCCACGCCCTGCTCCTGCAGCGCGCAGACCCAATCGGCCAGAATGGCGTCTACACCCACACTGTCAAAGTTGACAGGCAAAGTCATGTTGCGTTGCACACTGTTGCACGGACAATGCATTGCAACAGTGACAGTGGGGGGGATGTCACGGCCCGTTGGCTGTCTTTGTTGAAGGAGTACATGTTGCCGATGGACCGTTTGTGGGTTCAAAGTGCCGGAGCCCGGCTCTGGCATTGGGTGCTGGACGAGATCATCCGCGCCCCGCTGGAGCCTATTTTGCACCCATCCAGCAACCGGCTGATCTGGATTGGCGCGTTTACCTTTTTCGGGCACCTCATTTTTGCCTGGGTGTGGGGGCGGTGGCTGCCCCAGCCGTACGAAAACCCTGGCGTGCGCGCCGCCATGGCCCTGCTGGCGCTGCTGTACCTGTTGCCGGCCGTCTACAAAGAGCCGGCCTCGCAGCAAAGCGGTTGGCTGTTCACCGTGGCGACCTGGATCCAGCTGCCCTGGTTCTTCACCTGGATGTACTGCATGAACGACGGCAATCAGGTCTGGCTGGCCAGCCTGACCGCCATGATCCTGATCTACTACCACGCGACCGACTGGCGCCTGGCTTCGCTGGGCCTGATCACGGGCGGACTGGCGGGCTGGGCCACCGCGGGTCTCATGCATGCGCACAGTGCCCCCTGGCGCGAGCCCCTCGCGAACATCGTTGTGCTCGCCTTTGCCAGTGTGATGGGTGTGATGCTGGGGTTCTCCAGCGCCAACCTGCGCCGCGCGCGCCTGTTCAACACGCTGAGCACCATGGGCGTGATGGCACACGAACTGCGCACGCCGCTGGCCACCGTCAATCTAATGGGCGACGTGTTGCGCAATCTGGTGCAGCACGACGTCCCCGAGAGCAAGCGCAAGAAGATCGAAGAACTCTCCGGGCGGCTGCAGAACCTGGTGCGCAGCATGAACCGCCAGATCGACACCCAGATCTCCAACGCCCAGCTGCTGCGCCTGCCGCGCGAGCAGTCCGCCATCATGGCCGCCGAGCTGGTGAACGATCTGGTCAGCCACTACCCGTTCCGCTCATTCCGCGAGCGCGATTGCGTGCAGGTGCACATTCAGCAGGATTTCTGCTTTATGGGTTCGCGCCCCCTGTTTGCCCAGGTGCTCACCAATCTGCTGAAGAACGCCCTGCATTCGCTGGCGTCGGCGGGTGCGGCACCCCAACCCGGCGACCTGCGCATCCAGGTGGGCCTGCACCATGGCAAGGGGCGCATCGCCGTCTCCGATACCGGCGTGGGCATTCCCTACGAGAAGCTGCACCGCATTTTTGAACCCTTTTTCTCCACCCAGGTTGGCGCAGGCAGTGGGCTGGGCCTCACGTTCTGCAAGAACGTGGTCGAGGCCGCCCACGGCCAGATCAGCGTGCACTCCGAACCCAACGAGGGAGCGGTTTTCATGATCGACCTCCCGCTCGACGCACCCAAAAGCGCCTGAACCGCCTCACACCCACATCCCACCTATGGCCATCAAAATCCCCCTCTTTCAACGTCCGGGCAACATCCTGTTTCTCGACGACGACATCGACTATCTCGAAATGCTCGGCATGGTCGTTCCCGCCCACCTGCAGATGGAGCTGTACTCGCGGCCAGCCGGGTTTGTCGAACGCATGCGGGAGGAGCCCGCGCGCTGGGAGGCCGACGCCGGGCTGCACATCCAGATGATCGAGCGCTGGCGGCAGGGGCAGCCATTGATGCCCCAGGTCCTGCGGTACTGGGCCAACAACCCGTCGCGCTACCGGTTGGCGCAGATCTGCGTGGTGGACTACGCCATGCCCGGCACCGACGGCCTGAAGGTGCTCAACACCCTGCTGGACTGGCCGGGCTCGCGGGTGCTGCTGACGGGCGCGGCCGACGAACAGATCGCCATCCAGGCGTTCAACCACGGGCTGATCGACCAGTTCATCCCCAAGCAGACCGCGGACATTTCAGGTCGTCTGCTGACGGCCCTGGCCAAGCTGGCCCATGCGCCGCACCCCCGCCTGAACACGCTCTGGCGTGCGACCCTGCGGCCCACCCAGCAATCCATACTGCAGATGCCCTCGGTGGCGCGCACGCTGCAGGCGCACACCCAGAAGCACTGGGTGGAATACGTGGTGCTGGGTGAACCCTTCGGCCTGCTGGGCCTGAAAGCCACGGGGGGGTGCGAATGGTTGCAGTTGGAGCCCACCACCGGCCTGATGGACCTGGCGGAACTGGCGAGCTCCGCCGGTCTGGGTTTCGACCTCGTGCGCGCGGTGCAGGCCGGGCAGCTGCTGCCCGCGGTGGAACTGCACCAACAGCTGAACCTGCCCGGCCCCATTCGCACTGCGCGGACCTTGTCGATGGGAGACGACGCGGTGCTGACCGCCGCCCTCTTCCCCTTGAACGAGGTCGACCTGCCGCAGCCCATCTACCCCTACCGCAACTTCCTGGAAGCGCAGGGGGCCCGGGTGATTCAGGACGCCTGAGCGCCCGCGGCGACGGCCCGGGCGCGGCGCGCGATCGGCCAGTCCCAGGGCTTGACCAGCGGCGCGATCTCCCGCGCCACATCGACCACGTGATCGAGCTCGGCATCGGTCAGGGACGCGTTGAGCGTGAGCCTGACCATGGCGCGGTTGCGGCTCGTCGCGGGCGCACAGAAGATGGCGCCGAACACCCCGCGTTCCTCCAGGGCGTCGCGCAGCTTCATGGCCTCGGGCTCGGTGCCCGCCTCCAGGGAAATGATCTGCTCCGTGCCCTGGTGAATGGGATACCCCAGACCGGTGAACGCGTCCCTAAGCCGGCGGGTCACCGAGCGCAGCCGGCCGCGCTCGGCGTCGGCCGCGCGCAGCACCGCCACCGTGGCCTGCAGCCCGGCCACCTCGGGCGGCAGCAGGCAAGAGCTGAAGATGTTGGGGTAGCTGGAGCTCAGGATGTAGTAGCGCATGCTGGCGGGCGCGCTGAAGAAGCCGGCCCGGCCCGCGACCGCCTTGGCCAGGCTGGCGGTGATGAAATGCACCCGGTCCGTCAGCCCCAGCTCGGCGCACAGGCCTGCGCCCCCCGGCCCGTGGGTTCCCAGCGAATGCGATTCGTCCACCAGGATCATGCTGTCGTGTTTTTCCGCAACCTCCACCATGTCCTTCAAGGGGCAGAGCGCGCCCGTCGTGCTGTAGACCGAGTCCACCACCACGATGCCCGCGCCCTTCTTCTCCAACATCCGGTCCAGGTGATCCGGATCGTTGTGCCGGAACGCGTGCGCGGGCGCGCGGGCCGCGTGCGCGCCCTCCCAGAGCGAGGTGTGGGCCAGGGTGTCGAGGTAGACCGGCGTGCTGGCGTCCGCGATGGACTGCAGCAGACCCACGTTGGCGGCGTAGCCCGACTGGCAGACGAAGCCGTCCTCTTTCCCGACCCAGTCGGCCAGCGCCATTTCCAGCGCGCGCGTCGGGTGCTGCTGGAGCAGGAAGACCCCCGACTGGACCACGAACTCCGTGCTGCGCGTCACCGCCTCGACCTGCGCCGCGACGATGGCCGGATGCCCGGTGACATTCAGGTAGTCGTTGCCATCCAGACGCACGGCGTTGGGCCCGGGCGGGCGTCCATGGAGAACGAATCGCCCGCCCCAGGTGTCTCGCCATCGGGGTGTGAATTCACGCCCGATGCGGGCCTGCAACGCAGTGGACAGCGGCGGATCGACCGGGGATGTTTCGCGGACGGATTGAAGCGTTTCCATCGAGATCTCCTTTGAGAATGGGAAATCTCATTGAAAAAAGAAATCTGTTAGGAATTCACAACATACCTGCTAACTCTGACAGGTGTTGTTACGCTTTATCCTCGTGTTTCGTGACGTTCTGCCGACAGTTGGCACAGACGAACCTCCGGCGCCCCGGCGGGGTGCTCACGCCGTCGTCAACCCACGCCGTCGTCAATTCTGGCGCCAAGGCAAGCCTTGGTAGCGCCAACCGCCCTTGCGGCCCCGGTGCGCGTTCTCGTCGGGGTCGCCCTCAAACCCCTCCAGCACGTTGTAGGACTCCAGCCCCAGCTCGGTGGCGCGCTTGGCCGCGGCAATGGAGCGCACCCCGCTGCGGCACAAAAACACCAGTTTCCTGCCGTTGGCCGCCTGGCTCACCAGTTGGTCAAACGCCGGGTTCATCGCCATGCCCGGCCACTGCTTCCAGGCCGCGGCCACCGCACCGGGCACGAACCCGACCCATTCGCGCTCGGCATCGGTTCGCACGTCCACCAGCACCGCCTCGCCCGCCTGCACCCATTGCCAGGCCAGCTGGGGCGACACGTCACCGGCGTAGCCCGCCTGCGCCGGGCGCGGGCGCATGAGCAGCGCGCCGTCCGCGTCGTGGCGGATGCCCGAACTGAGGTTGGCCGGCACGGCTTCGTCGATGCGGCGTGGCTTAGGCAGATGGAGCGCGTCCATGACGGCCACGAACTCGGCCTCGGTCTTGCCCGCCACGCGGGCATTGCTCTTCTTCTCGTGGCCGATGCTGGAATGCTTGCGCCCCTGGTAATCGTGCCCGGGCCACACGATGGTGTCATCGGGCAGGGCAAACAGCACCTGGGTCAGGCTGCGGTACAGATCGATGGCACTGCCGGACTGGAAGTCGGTGCGGCCGCAACCGTTGATGAGCAGGGTGTCGCCCGTGAACACGTGGTTGCGCCACACATAGCTCATGCTGCCGGCGGTGTGCCCCGGGGTGTGCAGGACCTGCAGCACCTCCTGCCCGAACGGCAGCGTGTCGCCGTGCCGCAACTGCACCGCGGCGGTGCCGATCCCACAGCCCTGTGGTGCGGCGGTTCGGGCACCCGCCAGCTCGGCCAGCTTGCCGGCGCTGGTGATGTGGTCGGCGTGGGCATGGGTTTCCACCGCCCAGACCAGTTTCAGGCCGTACTCGCGCAGGGTCGTCAGATCGCGCTCGATCTGCTCGTCCACCGGATCGATGATGATCGCGTCGCGCGTGACCTGGTCAAACAGCACATAGGTGTAGGTGCTGGAATCGGGATCGAACAGCTGTATCGGTTTCATGGTTTTCCCCTCTGGATGTCCGGACGAGCGCCGCTCAGGAAAAACGGGCCAGCATGTCGGCCACGTCATCGGCGGGGACATCGCCCTGGGCGATGACGCAGCCCACCATGGTGAAGAAGGTCTTGTCCAGCGCCTTGCGGGCGGCGGCGAGTTGCTGTGCCACCTTTTCGCAGTCGGCGTCGGTTTCGATCAACTTCTGAATACCCCGCAACTGGCCTTCCACGCGCTTGAGGCGCAGGACCAGGGCTCGCTTGCGTTCGGGATCGTGGACGGTGGACATCGGGTCTTCCTGTGAATGAAACAGGGCTCCTGCTCCACGACCGGCCGCACGGGCGAAACGGTCGCTGACATACCCCAACAAGTATTGTAGTAAGCCAGCTCCAGGCGTGTGATACCCCTGCCCGCTTCGTCCTCTCTCCGGCAAATCGGGTTAATATGACGTTTACGTAAACGTCAATCAAAACGGTTGACGTGGGGTCGCGCCTGTTGCACCCTGCCTGCCCACCCACCGGAGACGCCATGCCCAGCCCGAGCGATGCCCCGTTGCCCTTTCCTGCTGCCGCGATCCGGGCCACCCGGGGCAGCCGCTGGCAAGACTGGCAGATCGAGCCCCAGACACCAGGCAAAAACGGCAAGAACGGCCGGCCCAAGGCGCTCGACGCCCTGGACACGGGCGCCAAACCCTACTCGGGCGGCAACAAGGCCACCGACCGGGCCGCGCTCGATGTGCTCACGCAGGAACTCGACGTGCTGCAGAACCTGTTTTTCGCCGACGGCCGCTACAAGCTGCTGCTGGTCCTGCAGGGCACGGACACCTCTGGCAAGGACGGCACCGTGCGCGGCGTGTTCGAACGCACCAGCCCGCTGGGCGTGCGCACCGTGGGCTGGAAAGCGCCCACCGAAGCCGAACGCGATCACGACTACCTCTGGCGCATCCACCAGAAGGTGCCCGGCGCGGGCGAGATCATGGTGTTCAACCGCAGCCACTACGAAGACGTGCTGGTGCCGGTGGTCAACGGATGGATCACGCCCGAACAGACCCGCCAGCGCTACCGCCAGATCAACGATTTCGAGCGCCTGCTGGCCGAGACCGGCACCGTGATCCTCAAGTGCATGCTGCACATCGGTTTTGAAGAGCAGCGCCAGCGCCTGCAGGACCGGGTGGACGACCCCACCAAACACTGGAAATTCAGCCTGGGCGACCTGGAGGTGCGCAAGCAGTGGGGCGACTACCAGCAGGCCTACGAATCGCTGCTGCACGAGACCAGCACGCCCTGGGCGCCCTGGACGGTGGTGCCGGCCGACTCCAAGACCCACCGCAACCTGATGATCGCGACCCTGGTGCGCGACACCCTCAAAGCGCTGGATCTGCGCTACCCCCCCGACGATCCGGCCCTGGCCGGACTGCGCATCCGATAAGCCCCTCCCCACAAAACCAGAAACCAAGAGACAAGCCATGACCCAACTCAGCGCCGACTACCAGGCCTTGGCCAACTACCGCCCCACGAACAAGGTGCGCTTCGTCACCGCCGCGAGCCTGTTCGACGGGCACGACGCGGCCATCAACATCATGCGCCGCATCCTGCAGGGCATGGGCGCCGAGGTGATCCACCTGGGGCACAACCGCTCGGTGGACGAGGTGGTCACCGCCGCGCTGCAGGAAGACGCCCAGGGCATCGCCATCAGCTCCTACCAGGGCGGCCACGTGGAGTACTTCAAGTACATGGTGGACCTGCTCAAGAGCCGCGGCGGCGAACACATCCAGGTGTTCGGCGGCGGCGGCGGTGTGATCGTGCCGAGCGAAATCCGGGAGCTGCAGGACTACGGCGTGGCGCGCATCTACAGCCCCGAGGATGGCCAGCGCATGGGCCTGGCCGGCATGATCGGCGAGATGGTGATGCGCTGCGACCGGGACCTCACACCCTACGCGCCCACCACGCTCGGCGCCATCCAGGGCCACGGCGAAATGCACTGGCGCGCGCTGGCGCAGCTGATCACGGCGCTGGAGAACCGGCCAGCGGTGGACGAAGGCAAGCCGGCACCGCAGGCCAACGGCCCCCTCGACCCGGCGCTGGTCGAGGCCATCCGCACCGAGGCCGCCCGCAAAAAGGTGCCGGTGCTCGGCATCACCGGCACCGGCGGCGCGGGCAAGTCCAGCCTGACCGACGAACTGATCCGCCGCCTGCGGCTGGACCAGGAAGACCGCCTGCGCGTGGCCCTCATCAGCATCGACCCCTCGCGCCGCAAGAGCGGTGGCGCTCTGCTGGGCGACCGCATCCGCATGAACGCGATATCCCCCTGGGCGCCCACGCCGGGCGCTTCGCGCGCCGCGCTGCCCGATGGCAGCCCGGACAACGGCCAGCGCGTGTTCATGCGTTCGCTGGCCACGCGCGATTTCGGCAGCGAGATCAGCGCGGCCCTGCCCGACGCGGTGGCCGCCTGCAAGGCGGCCGGCTTCGACCTGATCATCGTCGAGACCTCCGGCATCGGCCAGGGCGACGCGGCCATCGTGCCGCACGTGGACATTCCGATGTACGTGATGACCCCCGAGTTCGGCGCTGCCAGCCAGCTCGAAAAGATCGACATGCTCGACTTCGCCGAGTTCGTGGCCATCAACAAGTTCGACCGCAAGGGCGCCAGCGACGCGCTGCGCGACGTGGCCAAGCAGGTGCAACGCAACCGCGAGGCCTGGACCACCCCGGCCGAGCAGATGCCGGTGTTCGGCACCATGGCCGCGCGCTTCAACGACGACGGCGTGACCGCGCTCTACCAGGCGCTCAAGACCCGCCTGACGGCGCTGGGCCTGCCGCTGCACGAAGGCCGGCTACCGCAGGTGGCGGTGCGCCACAGCACCAACCAGAGCCCCATCGTGCCGGCCGCGCGCACGCGTTACCTGGCCGAGATCAGCGACACGCTGCGGGGCTACAAGAAGAAGGCGCGCGAACAGGCCAGGCTCGCGCGCGAGATCCAGCAGCTGCGCGAGGCCGCGCGCATGCTCAGCGTCGCCAAGCCCCACCGGCCCAAAGCCGCCGAGGCCGCGATCGACCTGGCCCAGGAACGCGAGCTGCTGCAGGACCCGGCCGCGCGCAAGCTGCTGGCCCAGTGGCCCGACATGCAGAAGGCTTACGCGGGCGACGAGTACGTGGTGAAGATCCGCGACAAGGAAATCCGCACCGCGCTCACCACCAAGAGCCTCTCGGGCACCACCATCCGCAAGGTGGCCCTGCCGCAGTACGAGGACCACGGCGAGATCCTCCAGTGGCTGATGCTGGACAACGTGCCCGGCAGCTACCCCTACACCGCGGGCACCTTCGCCTTCAAGCGCGAGGGCGAGGACCCGACCCGCATGTTCGCGGGCGAAGGCGACGCCTTCCGCACCAACCGCCGCTTCAAGCTGCTCTCCGAGGGCACGCCGGCCAAGCGCCTGTCCACCGCCTTCGACTCGGTCACGCTCTACGGCGCCGACCCGGCCCCGCGGCCCGACATCTACGGCAAGGTGGGCAATTCGGGCGTATCCATCGCCACGCTGGACGACATGAAGGTGCTCTACGGCGGCTTCGACCTGTGCCACCCGGCCACCTCGGTCTCCATGACCATCAACGGCCCGGCGCCGAGCATCCTGGCGATGTTCATGAACACCGCGATCGACCAGAACATCGAGAAGTTCAAGGCCGTCAACGGCCGCGAGCCGACCGACACCGAAGCGCAGAAGATCCGCGAGTGGGTGCTGGCCAATGTGCGCGGCACGGTGCAGGCCGACATACTGAAAGAAGACCAGGGGCAGAACACCTGCATCTTCTCGACCGAGTTCTCATTGAAGGTCATGGGCGACATCGCCGAGTACTTCGTGCACCACGACGTGCGCAACTTCTACTCGGTCTCGATCTCGGGCTATCACATCGCCGAAGCTGGAGCGAACCCGATCAGCCAGTTGGCTTTCACGCTGAGCAACGGCTTCACCTTCGTCGAAGCCTATCTCGCGAGGGGCATGCACATCGACGACTTCGCGCCCAACCTGAGCTTCTTCTTCAGCAACGGCATGGACCCGGAGTACACCGTGCTGGGCCGCGTGGCGCGCCGCATCTGGGCCGTGGCCATGAAAGAGAAGTACGGCGCCAACGAGCGCAGCCAGAAGCTCAAGTACCACGTGCAGACCTCGGGCAGATCGCTGCACGCGCAGGAGATCCAGTTCAACGACATCCGCACCACGCTGCAGGCGCTGATCGCGATCTACGACAACTGCAACTCGCTGCACACCAACGCGTTCGACGAAGCCATCACCACGCCCACCGAAGACTCGGTGCGCCGCGCGATGGCGATCCAGCTGATCATCAACCGCGAATGGGGTCTGGCGAAGAACGAGAACCCGAACCAGGGCAGCTTCATCATCGAGCAGCTCACCGAGCTCGTGGAGGAAGCCGTGCTGGCCGAGTTTGAAAAGATTGCCGAGCGCGGCGGCGTGCTGGGGGCGATGGAAACCGGTTACCAGCGCGGCAAGATCCAGGACGAGAGCATGCACTACGAGATGCTCAAGCACACCGGCGAATACCCCATCATCGGCGTCAACACCTTCCGCAACCCGCACGGCGACGCGGTGATGGACAAACTGGAACTCGCGCGCTCCACCGACGAGGAAAAGCAGAGCCAGCTCCAGCGCCTGGCCGACTTCCACGCCCGCCACGCGGCCGAGGCACCGGCCATGCTGCAGCGCCTGCAGCAGGCGGTGATCGAAAACCGGAACGTGTTCGAGGTGTTGATGGACGCGGTGCGCTGCTGTTCGCTCGGCCAGATCACCGGCGCGCTGTTCGCCGTGGGCGGGCAATATCGGCGCAACATGTGAAGCTGCGCCGCTTTCAGCGGCTTGCTTGATCGGTATCAAGTGGCCCGCCAGCCGGGTGGATAGCATCTTCTATACATGAACATCCATCCATCCCTCCACGCCGCGCTCGGCATGCTGCTCGCTGTGGTCTGCGGCGCGGCGGCCGCTCAGGCCAGCCCTGGTGCCCGGCCCACCGGCACGATCGAAGAGCGCCTGAACGTCATCCTGCAAGACCCCCAGCAGCTGGAGACCTATGCCCGCATGGGGCAGAAGGTGTCGCTGTTCTGCGCCAACTGCCACGGCGACGGGGGCAACAGCGTCAAGAGCGATGTGCCCAACCTGGCCGGCCAGAACCCGACCTACCTGCTGACCCAGGTGCGCCAGTTCGCCGACGGCAGCCGCCGTTTCGAATTCATGGAACGGCTGATCAAGGCGATGTCGGTGGAAGAACGGCTGGGCGTGGCGGTGTACTACGCGCGCCAGCCCGTCAACCCCCAGCCGGTGCGCGATGCGGCGCTGGTGGCCGAGGGCAAGAAGTACTACGACAAGGTCTGCTGGCGCTGCCACGGTGAACAGGGCCGGGGCAGCGAGTCCTTCGCCCGCGTGGCCGGACAACAGACGGCCTACCTGACCCAGACCCTGCAGCACTACCGCAGCGGCACCGGCTCACGCGTCAACCCGCTCATGGCGGCCAACACCCGGCAGATGACGGACGCCGACCTGCGCGCAATCGTGGCCTACGTGTCCTCGATGCGCTGACGCGCACCTCGGCTCGGGCGCCCCCGTGCGTGCGGGGACTGGCTTGTTGGCGGCAGAATAGCGCCATGCAACACCACATCAGCCTCATCGGCGTGCCCACCGACATCGGCGCGGGCGCGCGCGGCGCGTCCATGGGGCCCGAAGCCCTGCGGGTGGCGGGCATCCGCAGCGTGCTGGAGAGCCACGGCCTGGACGTGCTCGACCGGGGCAACCTGAGCGGCCCACCCAACCCCTGGCTGGCCCCCACCGAGGGCTACCGGCACCTGGCCGAGGTGGTCGAGTGGAACCAGACCCTGCACGAGGCCGTGCGGGCGGAACTGGCGCAGGCCCGCATGCCCATCGTGCTCGGTGGTGACCACTGCCTGGGTCTGGGCTCGATCAGCGCGGTGGCGCGGCATTGCCGCGAGACCGGCCGCCAACTGCGTGTGCTCTGGCTCGACGCACACGCCGACTTCAACACCGCCGCGCTCACCCCCAGCGGCAACATCCACGGCATGCCGGTGGCGCTGCTGTGCGGGCATGGCCCGGCGCCGCTCACCGGCATCGGTGGCACCACCCCGGCCATCAGCGCGAGCGTGGTGCGCCAGATCGGCATCCGCAGCGTGGATGCGGGCGAGAAACGCCTGGTCCACGAGGCCGGCCTGGAGGTGTTCGACATGCGCTACATCGACGAGATGGGCATGCGCCACACCATGGAGCAGGCGCTCATGGGTGTGGACGACAACACCCACCTGCACGTGAGTTTCGACGTGGACTTCCTCGACCCCGAGATCGCGCCCGGCGTGGGCACCACCGTGCCCGGCGGCCCGACCTACCGCGAAGCACAACTGTGCATGGAGATGATCGCCGACACCGGGCGCCTGGCTTCGCTGGACGTGATGGAGCTCAACCCGGCACTGGATGTGCGCAACCGCACCGCCGAACTCGCGGTCGATCTGATCGAAAGCCTGTTCGGCAAATCGACGCTGATGCGCAAGACCGCTCCCCGCGCCTGACGGCGCAGCCGCGACCACTATGACCCTGCAACTGCTGCTGGCCTACAGCCTCATCACCTGGCTCACCGCCGCCACCCCGGGGCCGGCCGTGCTGCTGGCGCTGCGCAACGGTGCCACGCGCGGTTTTCGCGCCGGGCTGTACTCCACTTTGGGCAACCAGATCGGGCTTTTGCTGCTGGCCGGCGCCTCCATCCTCGGCCTGGGCGTGATCCTTCACACCTCGGCCTGGCTGTTCACGCTGGTGAAGTGGGTGGGCGCGGCCTACCTCGTGTACCTGGGCGTGCGCATGCTGCGCTCGCGCGACGGGCTGGATCTGGGCAGCGCGGCCCAGGGCGACGCGCCGCCGGCGGGCGACGCGCAGATGCTGCGCCTGGGCCTGTGGGTCTCGCTCACCAACCCCAAGGCCATCCTGTTTTTTGGCGCCCTGTTCCCACAGTTCGTGCAGCCCGAACAGCCCCTGCTGCCCCAGTTCGCGACGCTGGTGTCGCTCAGCATGTGCGCCTCGGTGTCATGCCTGCTCACCTACGTGTGGCTGGCCAACCATGCCCGGCGCTGGCTGCAACGGCCGCGCGCCGCGCTGTGGATCAACCGCGTGGCCGGCAGCGTGTTCATCGGTTTCGGCGTCGTGCTGGCCGGACTACGAAGGTAATCCCCCTGGGGGATGACGCCCACGGCCTGGCAAAGCCAGCTCCGCGGCATTCTGGGCTCAGACACGCTCGCCGGAAATGCCCCGCTGCGTCAGCTTTTGCTGACCAGCTCCAGGTGCTCGACCACGGGTGGTTGAGCAAAGAACGGGCCGACGATCGCGCGCCATTCGGCGAACGCGGGCGACTGGCGGAAGCCCACCATGTGGTCTTCCAGCGTGTCCCAGTAGATGGTGAGGATGTAGCGCCCCGGGCTCTCGATGCTGCGGTTGACCTTGTAGCCCTGGAAGCCCTTGGCCAGGGCAATCACGGTGCTGGCGGCGCGGGTGATGGCTTCTTCAAAGTCGGTGGCCCGGGCAGGGTCGATGCGAATGTCGGCGTGTTCAAGAATCATGTGGAGGCTCCCCCCGCGCCGCTTCGCGTCACCCCCCAGGGGGCGATGCCTGTGGCCTGGCGGAGCCAGTTCCACGGCATCCTGAGAAAAGACACTCGCGCCGAGAGAGAAGTGGTGAAAAAGGAGAGAAGGGGAGCGTAACCCAGAACACCGCAGGGCCGGCTTTGCCGGACTGCAGGTGTTGCCCCCCTCAGGGGGGTGACGCGAAGCGGCGCGGGGGGAGATCCTCTCTGATCATGTCCACCGCCTTCTCGGCCATCATGATCACCGGCGCGTTCGTGTTGCCACCCACCACGCTGGGCATGACCGAGGCATCCACCACCCGCAGGCCATCCACGCCGTGCACCCGCAGGTGTGCGTCCACCACCGCCCCGGCGTCCGGGCCCATGCGGCAGGTGCCCACCGGGTGGTAGATGGTGTCGGCGTGGTTGCGGATGAACTGCTCGATCTGCGCATCGCTCTGGGCCTGGGCGGAAGCGCGGGACTCGACGCCGCCGTGGCACGCGAGCGCGGGTTGCTGCAGCAGCTCGCGCATGCGCTTGAAGCCGCGCACCAGGCGCGCCATGTCGTCCGCGTCCTGCAGAAAGGCCGGGTCGATCAGCGGCGCCACCTGCGGGTCGGCGCTGGCCAGGCGCAGCGTGCCGCGGCTCCTGGGGCGCAGCAGACAGACATGGCAGGAGTACCCGTGGCCCAGCACCGTCTTGCGGCCATGGTCCACCAGCTTGCCCACCACGAAGTGCAGCTGCAGGTCGGGGATCGCCTCCTCGGGGCGGCTCTTGATGAAACCACCGGCTTCGGCGAAGTTGGTGGTGAGCGGGCCGCTGCGCTGGCGCCGCCACTCGAAGAGGCCCTTGACCATCTTCACCACGCCCTGCAAGGATAGACCGAACAGGTCGGTGACCTTGGGCGCGTTGACCACCATCACCACGTCCACATGGTCGTGCAGGTTGGCACCCACGCCCGGCAGGTCGTGCACCACGCCGATGCCGTGCTCGCGCAGGTGATCCGCCGGGCCGATGCCCGAGAGCATGAGCAGCTGGGGGGAACCAAAAGCGCCGGCGCTCAGCACCACCTCGCCGCCGGGTTTCAGGCGCAGGCTCTGCAAGGCGCCGCGCCCGGCATCGGGCCGGTACTCGACACCCACGGCGCAGGGCCGGCCGTCCACCACCTCGGTGATCACCCGCGTGGTCAGCGCGTCGGTGATCACGTTCAGGTTCGGACGGTTCCGGTGCGGCGTCAGGTAGGCCTTGGCGGCGCTGAAACGTTCGCCGTTCTTGTGCGTCACCTGGTAGGGGCCGATGCCCTCCTGCTCGGGGCCGTTGAAGTCGGTGTTGAGCCGGTGGCCCGCCTGCTGGCCGGCTTCGATGAAGGCGGGCAGAAACGGATTGGGCGAACGCAGGTCCATCACGTTCAGCGGCCCGCCCTGGCCATGCCAGGCGTCGGCGCCGCGCTCGTTGTGCTCGGAGCGCTTGAAGTACGGCAGCACGTCGGCGAAAGACCAGCCCGGGTTGCCTTCGGCGGCCCAGGCGTCGTAGTCCTGCGCGTGGCCGCGCGTGTAGATCATGGCGTTGATGGAGCTGGAGCCGCCCAGCACCTTGCCTCGGGGCTGGTAACCGCGCCGGCCGTTGAGGCCCGGTTGGGGCACGGAGGCCAGGCCCCAGCCGTTGAGTTCGTACTTGGCCATCACGGCCAGCCCGGCCGGGCAGTGGATGAGCACGCTCTTGTCGGCGGGGCCGGCTTCGAGCAGGGCCACGCGGACCTGCGGGTCTTCGCTCAGGCGCGAGGCCAGCACACAGCCGGCGGAACCGCCGCCCACGATGAGGTAGTCGTACATGTTGTTGGGTCTCCTGGGGCTGGCGCGGCAACGGCGGGTCACACGGACCGCCGCGCCCAGCGACTGGCGGCAAGGTAGCACAGGGCCCGGGCGCGCGGGTAGGCGCGCCAGCCTAGAGATGATGGCGTTCATGACGCCTGCGGGACCGACGCGCCCCAGGACCCGGGCGGCGAAGGACCGACAATGGCTTTTTTGCCAATTCAGGAGTGAACACCACATGAGCAGCATTCAAACCGTGGGCATCATCGGCTCGGGCACCATGGGCAACGGCATCGCCCAGGCTTGCGCCGTCAGCGGCATCCGCGTGGTCATGGTCGACATCGCCCAGGTCGCGGTCGACAAGGGCCTGGCCACCATCGCCAGCAGCCTGGACCGCCTGATCAAGAAGGACAAGATGACCGCCGCCGACAAGGACGCGGCGCTCGCGCTCATCCAGGGCTCGACCAACTACGACGACCTCAAGGGCGCGCAACTGGTGATCGAGGCCGCGACCGAAAACGAAGGCCTCAAGGTCAAGATCCTGCAGCAGCTCGACGGCCTGCTGGCACCCGAGGTGATCGTGGCCACCAACACCAGCTCGATCAGTATCACCAAGCTGGCCGCCGCCACCCAGCGCCCCGACCGCTTCATCGGCATGCACTTCTTCAACCCCGTGCCCATGATGGCGCTGGTGGAAATCATCCGCGGCCTGCAGACCAGCGACGCCACACACGACGCCGTCAAGGCGCTGGCCGAGGCGCTGGGCAAGAGCCCCATCACCGTGAAGAACGCGCCCGGCTTCGTGGTCAACCGCATCCTGGTGCCCATGATCAACGAGGCCTTCTTCGTGCTCGCCGAAGGGCTGGCCACGCCGGAAGACATCGACGCCGGCATGAAGCTGGGCTGCAACCAGCCGATCGGCCCGCTGGCCCTGGCCGACATGATCGGTCTGGACGTGTGCCTGGCGGTGATGAACGTCTACATGGCCGAATTCAACGACAGCAAGTACCGCCCGGCGCCGCTGTTGAAGGAAATGGTGGCCGCCGGCTGGCTGGGCCGAAAGACCGGGCGGGGCGTATACACGTATTGACCCCCCGCGCCGCCTGCGGCGTCACCCCCCAAGGGGGCGATGCCTGCGGCCCGGCGAAGCCGGTTCCGCGGCATCCTGGGTTTGGGCACGCGCTTCGGAGGCATGGTTGTCAGGCAGGTGCTACGGAGGCTTGGCTGTCGGGCAGGTGCGCCGGAGGCCTGGTTTGCGTTTTGCAGTTCATCGGAAGCCCGCTTCGGCGGGCTTTTTGTTTGCGCCAAATCAAGTGGCGGCAGCGTCGCGTTTTCATAATGGAACCAACCACCTTTTTTGGGGAGTTCCACATGTGCGCCGCCTCCACGTCTGCCGTCATTGCCGCCACCGCCGTCTTCGAGTTCCTCGACAGCACCCACCGGGAGATCCAGCAGCAGCTGCGGCAGTTGCACCAGCTGGTGGACGCGATCGAGAACGGGGGCCTGAACCAGGCCACCCGCGAGAAGGCACGGCGGGTGCTGACCTACTTCAACGGCGAAGCCCGGCAGCACCACCTGGACGAGGAAAAGCACATCTTTCCCTCGCTGCGGACCAGCCCGAACCCCGAGGTGGTGCAGGCCGCCGAGCACCTGACGCAGGACCACGGCTGGCTGGAGGAAAACTGGCTGCAGATCGCGCCCTCGCTGGAGGCCGCCGCCAACGGCAACCTCTGGTTCGACACCCAGGAGCTGCGCCATGCGCTCGACGTGTTCGAGGCCCTGTACCTCGACCACATCGTGCTGGAAGAGGCCATCGCCTACCCGGAAGCCAAAAAACGGCTGGCCGCTTACGACACCGCGGGCATGGGCCGCGAAATGGCGCGTCGCCGCACGCTGCTGCGCCCCGAGGTGCTGGCCAGGGCATGAGGCCCCGTCCGGCCGTTCCGAAGCAGCCGGCTCCGCAGCCGCCCCCTTGGCACCGGCGGGCCACCGGCATGTCCCCGGGGCTCCGCGGCCACCATCCGCCGCGTAAGATGGCCCCAGGCCCGGGGCGCCCGGGCCGTGTTGAGACGGGATGTTTGACCCATGAGCGCGTTCGACTTTGACCTTTTCGTGATCGGCGGTGGCAGTGGTGGCGTGCGCGCCGCGCGCATGGCCGCGCAGCGTGGTGCCCGTGTGGCCCTGGCCGAGACCCTGGGCACCGACGGCCTGGGCGGCACCTGCGTGAACGTGGGCTGCATCCCGAAGAAGCTCTACAGCTACGCCGCGCACTACGCCGACGCTTTCCACGAGTCCCTGGGCTTCGGCTGGGAATTCGGCACCCTCGACCCGAGCGGCAAGCCCGCCCTGCCGACGCTGAACTGGGCCACGCTCAAGGCCAACCGGGCGCAGGAAATCGGCCGCCTCAACGGCGTCTACAGCAATCTGCTGCGCGGCGCGGGCGTCACGGTGTTCGACGGCTTTGCGCGCGTGCAGGGCGAACACGGCGTGGGCCTGGCCACGATCAACGCCGACGGCAGCCCCGGCCACCAGAATTTCACCGCCAAGAACATCCTGATCGCCACCGGCGGCACGCCCTACGTGCCGCACTTCGTGGGTCGCGAACACGTCATCACCTCCAACGACATCTTCGACCTGGAGCCGTTCCCGAAGCGCCTGCTGGTGGTGGGCGGGGGCTACATCGCCTGCGAGTTCGCCTCCATCTTCAACGGCCTGGGCTCGCACGTGACCCAGCTCTACCGGGGCGAGCAGGTGCTGCGCGGTTTTGACGACGAGATCCGCCATTTCGTCGCGGCCGAAATGCTCAAATCCGGCGTGGACCTGCGCCTGAACGCCGGTGTGGTGGACATCCACCGCACGGCCGACGGCCTGCGCGTGGAACTCGAGGGTGGCGGCGAGGTGCTGGTCGACGCCGTGCTCTACGCCACCGGCCGCGTGCCCAACGTGGCAGGGCTGGGGCTGGAGACCGTGAGTCTGGCCCAGGGCGCGCAAGGCGAGATCGTGGTCGATGCGCACTACCGGACCAACGTGCCCTCGATCTACGCCGTGGGTGACGTGACCAACCGGATGCAGCTCACGCCGGTGGCGCTGGGCGAGGCCATGGTGGTGGTGGACCAGGTGCTCGGCCCGGTGGCCGGCAAGCCCGCGCGCGAGATGAGCTACGAGTTCGTCCCCACCGCCGTCTTCACCCACCCCAACATCGGCACCGTGGGCTACACCGAAACCGCCGCGCGCGAGAAATTCGGCCAGATCACGGTGTTCCGCAGCGAGTTCAAGGCGCTCAGGCACACGCTCTCCGGCAGCAGCGAGCGCACGCTCATGAAGCTGGTGGTGGACAGCGCAAGCGACCGCGTGGTGGGCCTGCACATGGTGGGCGCGGAGGCCGGCGAGATCGTGCAAGGCTTTGCCGTGGCCATGAAGGCCGGTGCCACCAAGGCCGTGTTCGACAGCACCATCGGCATCCACCCCACGGCGGCAGAAGAGTTCGTGACCATGCGCGAGCCCGTGAAGAACTGACCCCCACGCTCCACCGCTGCGCGGGTCGCTGCCCCCCGAGGGGGCCGCTTCGCCTTGGGGCGGCCCGGCGGCGAATCTGCTGACCCCCACGCTCCACCGCTGCGCGGGTCGCTGCCCCCAAGGGGGCTGCTTCGCCTTCGAATCGCTCACATCCCGTACAGCAAGGCGATGCCCAGTGCGGTGTGCGCCCACAGCCCCGGTGCCAGCCAGGCCAGGTAGCGCACACCGCCCACCAGACCCGCGGTGACGCTCTTGCTCAGCGCATGCACCGCCAGCGCCAGCATCACGGCCCGTATCGCGGCGCCGTCGGACGTGGGCAGGGTGGTGGCGAACACCGCCGCCAGCGTCGAATGCAGCTCGACCAGTGCGCCCAACACGGTACCGGCCAGCAGCCCGGCAGGACCCAGCCAGAGGCTGAGCCCGTGCACCATCGCCTGAACACCCGAGAGCAGCGCGGCCACCGCGGCCGCCCCCTTCAGGCTGAACATGCGTTCTTCGTCGTCGGGCCGCGGCGCGCCGTCGGCCGGCGCCGCGGGTTCGGCGGCGCCGGCCGCCTCCGGCGCACCGCGGATCAGCCACAGGCCCCAGGCCACCGCCAGCAACGCCCCGGCCAGCGCCGGCAACCACAGGGCGGCCAGCCAGGCCGGCCGCACCGTCGAGGCCACCAGCAACAGCAGCAACTGGGTCGATACGCACGACAGCAGGCCACCCCCGGCCATCAGCCGCGCGCCCGAGCGCTCCTCGCGCACCGCCAGGCCCAGTGTGGCGATGGTGGCCGTGCTCGATACAAAGCCCGAGGCCAGCGCCGACAGCGTCACCGCGTCACGGGCCTGCAACAGCCGGCGGCTCAGGTGGGCCAGTGCCTGCACCGCCAGCAGCAGCGCCAGCAGCTGGACCAGGGTGTACGGGTTGAGCACCGGGCCCCACAGCGGCCGGTCGGGCATCCAGGGCAGTGCCATCAGCACCAGCGCGGCCAGCACGATGCCGTCGCGCACCTCGGCCGGGCGCAGCCAGTGGCGCGCGAAGCGGTGCAGGCGCTCGCGCCCGGCCAGCAACGCGGTCAACCCGGTGGCCAGCGCGGCCGCCAGCGGCAGGCTCCAGACGCACAGCACGCCGATCAGGTAGGTCAGCAGCAGCGCCACCTCGGTGGTCACGCCCGGGTCGTCGCGGCGGTCGCGCCAGTAGGCCACCACCCCCAGCGCCGCCACGAAAACCGCGCCCGCCACCACCAGACCGCTGGTCTGCGTGAGCGCCGCCGCCGCACCGGTGACGCAGACCAGCGCGAAGGTGCGCATCCCGGCCAGCGCACGACCCGGTCCCTCGCCTTTTCTGCGCTCGCGCTCGATGCCGATCAGCAGCCCGCAGCCCAGCGCCGCCGCCAGTGTGGCCGCAGCGCTGGACCACCCGTTGCCGTTCAGCAGCGCCGTTGCGGCGGTATCGGTCATCAAGGCTCCGGATCGGTAGGGGCATGGTGCCGGCCCGGCGGGCCGACACGGTGCGGCGCCACAATAGCGCCATGCACAAGACACCCGACTTTACCGCCCCGATGTTCTACCGCGACCCGGCCCAGGCGCTGGCCCAGGTGCAGCGCATCTACCAGGACAGCGTGGACTTTCTGCGCCAGACCATGCGCGATTTCGTCTCCGGTGGCGACTTCGCGCACGCCCACGTGCGGGCCTGCTACCCCTACGTCCGGCTGCACACCCACAGCGTCTCGCGCAAGAACAGCGCCCCCCACAGCCCGCCGGTGAACCGGCTGAGCTACGGCTTCGTGGCCGGCCCCGGCCGCTTCGAGACCACGCTCACCCGGCCCGACCTGTACGGCGACTACTACCTGGAGCAGTTCCGCCTGCTGCTGGCCAACCACGGCGGCGAGCTGGAGGTGGGCACCAGCGCGCAACCCATCCCGATCCACTTCTCCTTCGCCGAGCACGACCACGTGGAAGGCAGCATGGGCCCGGAGCGCCGCGCGCTCATGCGCGACGTGTTCGACCTGCCCGACCTGACCGTGATGGACGACGGCATCGCCAACGGCACGCACGAGCCGCGCCCCGGTGAAGCGCACCCGCTCTCGCTGTTCACCGCGCCGCGCGTGGACTACTCGCTGCAGCGCCTGCGCCACTACACCGGCACCGCGCCCGAGTGGTTCCAGAACTTCGTGCTGTTCACCAACTACCAGTTCTACATCGACGAGTTCATCCGCCTGGGCCACGCCGAGATGGCCCGGCCCGACAGCGAGTACATCGCCTTCGTGGAGCCGGGCAACGTGGTGATGCGCCGCGCCGGCCTGCCGGCCGAGGCGGGCGACGAACTGGGCACCGCCCCGCCGCGGCTGCCGCAGATGCCGGGCTACCACCTGATCCGCGCCGACCGCAGCGGCATCACCATGGTCAACATCGGTGTCGGCCCGGCCAACGCCAAGACCATCACCGACCACATCGCCGTGCTGCGCCCGCACGCCTGGCTCATGATCGGCCACTGCGCCGGCCTGCGCAGCTCCCAGCAGCTCGGCGACTACGTGCTGGCCCACGCCTACGTGCGCGAAGACCATGTGCTGGACGAAGAACTGCCGCTGTGGGTGCCGATCCCCGCGCTGGCCGAGATCCAGCTCGCGCTCGAAGCCGCCGTGGCCGACGTGACCGGCGTGCCGCCGGCCGAAGTCAAGCGCATCATGCGCACCGGCACCGTGGCCAGCACCGACAACCGCAACTGGGAACTGCTGCCCGACAACAAGCCCCAGCGCCGCTTCTCGCAATCGCGCGCGGTCGCGCTGGACATGGAAAGCGCCACCATCGCCGCCAACGGTTTCCGCTTCCGCGTGCCCTACGGCACCCTGCTGTGCGTGAGCGACAAGCCGCTGCACGGCGAGATCAAGCTGCCCGGCATGGCCAACCACTTCTACCGCGAGCGGGTGGACCAGCACCTGCGCATCGGCATCCG
>Ga0209343_10000316_pt1 | contig 67033 bp, 62 predicted proteins | sample RifCSPlowO2_02_FD_184026 | JGI IMG/M metagenome (GOLD analysis project Ga0209343, IMG submission 184026) | Groundwater microbial communities from Rifle, Colorado - Rifle CSP2_plank lowO2_0.2 (SPAdes) (version 2) | ecosystem: Environmental > Aquatic > Deep subsurface > Groundwater | place...
CAAGAAGGAAACCGCGGCCAAAGGCATGCCGTTGCCGCTGCATCCGGGCGCCGAGAAATACTATCGCGAAGCCGGTTTGCTGAAGTAATCCTCGATCGACCATAACCAGAATGCGGGCAACTTGATTGGTTGACCCGCATCTTTTTTACCCAGGAGCACATTCATGTCCGAATCCAGCCTTCATGCACCTCAGGCCAATGAGCCGGATGCACGGCACCATTCCGGCGATTCCGCAGAGACGCCCGCGGCGCAGGAAGAATTTCACGAACACGGCGTGCAACGCCGCCTCGGCGGCGGCGCGCTGCAGATCCTGGTGGCATTGGCGCTCGCGTTTTCGACCTACCAGTTGATCGTCGCCGCATTCCATCCGCTCTCGAGCTTGGTGATCCGCTCATTGCATGTGGGCTTTTTGCTGATGATCACGTTCTTGCTGTATCCGATGTTCAAGACCGGCGAACGTCATTCCATCCCCTGGTACGATTGGCTGATGGCCGGCGGCGCTTTCGCGCTGGCAACCTATCATTGGGTGTTCGAGGCCGATCTGATCCAGCGTGCCGGCGATCCGACCATGACGGATATCGTGGTCGGCGCCATCGTGGTGGTGATGGTGTTCGAGGGCGCGCGGCGCATTCTCGGACTGGCGCTGCCGATCGTTTGTTTGACCTTCCTCTTGTACGGTTTGTTTGGCGAATATCTGCCGGGCGCATTGGCGCATCGCGGCTACGGCTTCGACCAAATCATCGACCAGCTGTTCACCGGCAGCGAAGGCATTTACGGCATCCCGACCATGGTGTCGGCCACTTACATCTTCCTGTTCATCCTGTTCGGCGCCTTCCTTGAGCATGCCGGCATGATCCATTTGTTCAATTCGCTGGCGCTGGGACTGGTCGGCGGCGCCAAGGGCGGCCCGGCCAAGGTGGCCGTCATTTCTTCGGGCTTCATGGGCACCATCTCCGGTTCCGGCGTGGCCAACGTGCTCACCGTCGGCTCGTTCACGATTCCGCTGATGAAACGCTTCGGCTACAGCCCGGTATTTGCCGGCGCCGTCGAAGCCACGTCGTCGATGGGCGGCCAGATCATGCCGCCGGTGATGGGCGCTGTCGCCTTCATCATGGCGGAAACCCTCAATGTGCCGTACATCGAGGTTGTCAAGGCAGCCGCGATTCCCGCGATTCTGTATTACGTCACCGCATTCTGGATGGTGCATCTGGAAGCCGGGCGCAAAGGCCTGGTCGGCTTGCCAAAAGATCAGATCCCCAATCCGTGGCGCGCACTCAAAGACAACTGGTACCTGATCCTGCCGCTGGTGGCATTGGTGGGCATGCTATTTCACGGATTCACGCCGATGTTTGCCGGCATGACCGGCCTGGCATTGACCGCAATCCTGATTCTCGGCGCGGCCGTGGCCGCCAGCCTGTCGAAGCAGGCCTTCCGCTACGTGTTCTGGATCGGACTGGGCCTGGGCGCCGCCACGTTTACCCGGTACGGCATCTATCCCGTCCTGGCCATCATCGCCGCGCTGGCATTCGTGTGCTTGTGGATCAAGGGCGGGCACAAGACGCTGAACGCGTTGAAGATGAGCATGGTCGATGGCGCGAAACAGGCCTTGCCGGTGGGCATCGCCTGTGCGATCGTCGGCATCATCATCGGCATATTGACGCTGACCGGCGCCGCCTCCAGCTTTGCCGGCTACATCATGGAAGTCGGCGAGAAAAGCCTGTTCCTGTCACTGGTGCTGACCATGCTGGTGTGCCTGATCCTCGGCATGGGGATTCCGACCATTCCGAATTACATCATCACCAGTTCGATTGCCGCGCCGGCGCTGCTGCAGCTGGGCGTGCCGCTGATCGTGAGCCACATGTTCGTGTTTTACTTCGGCATCATGGCCGACCTGACGCCGCCGGTGGCGCTGGCCGCGTTTGCGGCAGCCTCGATCGCCAAGGCGTCGCCGATGCAGATCGGGATCAAGGCGACCCAGATCGCGATTGCCGGCTTCGTCATTCCGTACATGGCGGTGTACACGCCGGCCCTGATGCTGCAGGGCGAGTGGACTGTCGCGGCGGTGGTGTATATCGTGGGCAAGGCATTGCTGGCGATCGCATTGTGGGGCGCCGCCTCGGTGGGTTACCTGTGGGCGCCGCTCACCATGCTGGAGCGGGCCTTCGCGGCAGCGGCGGCCTGCATGCTGGTCGTGGCACTGCCGGTCACCGATGAAGTCGGCCTGAGCATGTCGGCCGCATTCTTCGCCTGGCATGCCTGGCAAAAGCGCAGACTGGCGGCCGCTGCATGATCGGTGTGTGCCTGGTGGCGGCGGGCGTGGCAATCAGCTTGCCGCTGCAGACCTTTACGCTGGCATGGACGCATTCGATTGAAAAAATCCGGTGGGAAGAAGATTACCGGCTCGTCGACCGGCGCCTGAAAGTAGTCGAAGCCCGGATACGCGGTTCCGGCGCGGGGATGGAGCCGCCGGACGGCGCAGTGCTGAGGAATGGTGTCTGGCACTATCAGCCTGCATTGCCTGCACAGGAGCGGTTGCGGCTGGCGCGCTCGCCCTATGTGGCCGACTATCAGATGTGCTGGGATGGTAAATGCTGGCCCATGACCGACATTGCCGGACCGGTGGAAACCGCTTCCGAGGTCGGACTTTTTGTTTGCGATACTCATTGATGGCGTCAGGTTGATCCGTCCATCATTCTCAGCCATTCGTTATGTGCAACCATGCAGATCCGGAATGCATATCAAGATGAAGCGGAAATGCTTGGCGCCATAGCAATCCAGTCAAAGGCGCATTGGGGCTATTCACAAGAATTCATCGATGCCTGCCGGCAGGAGCTTACTTATGCCGCGGACGATATTCGGCACGGCTGCTTTGTGGTAATTGAAGCGGAAGAGCGCGTGCAGGGGTTTTACTCGCTTGCACGTATCTCGTCGACCGAGGTCGAACTGGATGCTTTGTTCGTCAGGCCCGAAGCAATCGGCAAAGGTTTTGGGCGCGTGCTGATGGAAGATGCGAAGGGGCGGGCAAAAAGCTGGGGAGCGCAAATCATGACGATTCAGGCCGATCCGAATGCGTTGCAGTTTTATAAAGCAGCAGGCGCCGAGCAGATCGGGAATAGCGAGTCCGGCAGTATTCCAGGAAGGCAGCTTCCTTTGCTTGCAATCGCGTTGCAATGACGCGCTCGCAAAGGATGCCGATCAATCAAACGTAATGTTATAGAACAATGAAAGGGCATTGCGTGTAAGCGTCTTCCGCAGGCCGTATTGACTGCCGAATTTTGGCGGGTTATGCAGCGGCGCAGCTTGGCGCCTTTAATTGAGCAGCGACGTTCCATGGCAGCAGTTCGTCGATCTTGTTGACGGGATGATCAGCAATATGCGTCAGGACATGGCGCAGATACGCCTCAGGATCGATGCCGTTGAGCTTGGCCGTTCCAATCAAGCTGTACATCGCCGCAGCACGCTCGCCACCGGTATCAGCACCGGCAAACAGGTAATTCTTGCGCCCCAGCGCTACCGCCCGCAATGACCGCTCGGCCGCATTGTTGTCGATTTCGATGTGCCCGTCGTCGCAATAGCGCATCAACGCCTGCCATTGGTTCAGGGCATAGTTGATCGCGGCTGTGGTATCGGATTTGCGCGAGAGCAGTTGCAGACGTTCCCGCAACCAGCTTTCCAGGCTGTCGAGTAAGGGCCTGGCACATTGTTGCCTGACTTGCCTGCGCAGATCGGGCGGCTTGCCCCGAATCTCGACTTCAATCCCATACAGCTCGCCGATACGCCGCAGCGCTTCGGTGGTGATATCCGATGGCCGGGCAGCATGCAAATCATGGAACTTGCGCCGCGCATGCGCCCAGCACGCCGCTTCCTGGACGCGCCCGGTTTCGTACACGGCATTGAACCCCGCATAGGCATCTGCCTGCAGGACGCCGGTGAAGTTGGCCAGGTGGGTTTGCGGATGGATGCCTTTGCGATCCGGCGTGTAGGCAAACCAGACTGCAGCAGGCACGCTTGAATCGGATGCGCGATCGTCGCGTACATAAGTCCAGAGCCGCCCGGTCTTGGTCTTGCCATTGCCGGGTGCGAGCACCGGCACCGGCGTGTCATCGGCATGCAGCTTGACGCCAGCCATGACATGGCGTTGGATGGCCTCGACCAGTGGGCGCAGCAAGCCACTGGCGCCACCGACCCAGTCGGCCAGCAGTGCCCGGCTTAACTCGACGCCTTCGCGCGCATAGATGACCGATTGCCGATAAAGCGGCAGATGGTCAGCGAACTTTGCTACCAGCACATGGGCCAGCAGGCCAGGACCAGCCATGCCGCGCTCGATGGGTCGGCTGGGTGCGCTCGCCTGGACGATGCAATCGCAGCATGGGCAGGCCAGCTTCGGTCGCACATGGCGGATGACCTTGAAACTGGCAGGGATGAATTCCAGTTGCTCGGATATGTCGTCGCCCAGATGGCGCAAATGGCCGCCACAGTCAGGGCAGGCATCCTTGGCTGGTCGGTACATCTTCTCTTCACGCGGCAAGTGATCCGGCAGTGGCTTGCGTACCGGCGGCTTGCGCACGGTGCTGCCATGCTTCTCCGCTTTGGCCAACGTCTCGGTCTCGTCAGCCTGCAGGTCTTCCAGGCGCAGTTCCAGCTGTTCGATCTGGCGATCGAGCTTCTCGGACTTACGGCCGAACTGCATGCGTTTCAATTTGGCGATTAACAGCTTGAGCTGCTCGATTTCAGAAGCATGCGTGGCAATGACGGCATCACGCTCGCGGACCATGGCCTTCAGGGTATCGATATCATCAGGCAGGTCGGCGTGCGTTTGCATGCCTGACAGTTTACGCAAGTGCGGCGCTGTTTACAAGCCCGATTGGGGTCGTTGCGTGCGTTCGGGGCGACGCCAGTCGATGCCTTCGAGCAGCATCGACAGCTGGGCCTGAGACAGTGCCACCGAACCTTCGGTGGCCTGTGGCCAGATGAAGCGGCCGCGCTCCAGCCGCTTGGCCAGCAGGCACAGGCCATCTCCCGTCCACCACAAGATCTTGAGGATGTCGCCGCGCCGACCCCGGAACACGAACACATGCCCGCTGAAGGGATCTTCGGCAAGCGCGATTTGCACTTTGGCGGCCAGGCCGTTGAAGCCGCTGCGCATGTCGGTGATGCCTGCAGCAAGCCAGATGCGGGTGCCCGCCGGCAGGCCGATCATCGGGCGAGACTTTGCAATATCGTACGCAGCACATCGGTGTTGACGTTGCCTGTCAATACGACACGGCCAAGCGACAGGTGCAACTCGATGGCGCCATCCTGGGCGATCAGGGCGCTGGCTGGCGCAGCGGGTACGGTCGTCTCGCGCACAATAACGGGGAGCAGTTGCGTTGCGCATGATGGTTGGGCGGTATGGCTGCGCAGATACGCGCGTTTCCATTTGAAGACTTGATTGGCGTTGACGTCGTGACGACGGGCAATGCGCGATACCGATGCGCCCGGCGCAAGCGCTTCCTGCACAATCAGACGTTTGTGCTCGGCGGTGAAAAACCGGCGCTTCGGTTTGGGGGAATTGGGTAAGGTAGAGGTGGTTAGCATGGTGTCCGCTATCAAATGGCGGACACTATCGTGCGTCAGATCGAACTCAGCGTCCAGACGGTACTCAGAAGACGCTTACCATTGCGTGCGCTTGTCGCCGAGACCTTTCCTTGCACCATACGCTTGCAACGCATTCATGCCGCCCTGATGCGGGAGCAGTTGACATGTTTCAATCACTCCGAGCAATAACGCAACGAAGAAGGCGCGTTGGTTCGCAACGAGAATGATAGAGTAGGATAAATGGCGGACCTATCGCGGCGGGGCGTTATTGCTCGGCAATCGCCCATGTATCGCTTTCTTTTCAGGCCGATGCAGCGATACGCAATGTCTTCCGCCGATGGCCGTCCGCAGCGTGCTCGCCCTCGGTCTGTGCCGCCGTACTGACTTGCAGTGCCGTTTCGCCGGCCTTCAGCTTGAACACACTGACCAGATGCGCCAGATTTCTCGACTGGTCTTGCATCGACTTCGCCGCCGCCGCCGCTTGTTCGACCAGTGCCGCATTTTGCTGCGTAATATCGTCCACCTGTCCGATTGCCACGTTGATCTGCTCGATGCCCGTGCTTTGCTCGTCGCTGGCCGACATGATCTCGCTCATGATTGCCGTGACGCGCTGGACGCTGTCGACCACTTCCTGCATCGTTACGCCGGCTTGATCGACCAGCTTGCTGCCGGCGTCCACCTTTTCCACCGAGTTGCCGATCAACCCCTTGATTTCCTTGGCCGCCAAGGCAGAACGCTGCGCCAGGCTGCGCACCTCCGATGCAACCACGGCAAAGCCACGTCCTTGCTCGCCGGCCCGTGCGGCTTCGACCGCCGCGTTCAACGCGAGGATGTTGGTCTGGAATGCAATGCCGTCTATGACGCCGATGATATCGACGATCTTCTTTGCCGATTCATTGATCGAACTCATGGTCACGACGACTTGCGATACCACTGCGCCGCCCTTGATCGCTACTTCCGACGCGGTTACCGCAAGACTGTTCGCCCGGCGTGCATTGTCGGCGTTCTGTCTGACTGTCGATGTCAATTCTTCCATCGACGATGCGGTTTCTTCAAGCGAGCTCGCTTGCGCCTCCGTGCGTGCCGACAGATCCATGTTGCCGGATGCGATCTGGCTGGAAGCGGTGCCTATCGCTTCAGTACTGGTGCGCACCTCGCCAACGATCTTGACCAGGTTTTCATTCATGTTTTTCAGCGCGAGCAGCAGGGTCCCGGTTTCATCCCTGGATTTCATGTCGATCTTCGCGCTCAAGTCGCCGGACGCAACCGTCTGTGCGATTTTCACCGCTTCATTGAGCGGCCGGGTGATGCTCCTCGACGTCAGGCGCGCAAACAGGGCGCCGAGCACGATACAGATGGCAGAAGCCACGATGATGACCCGCTTTCCCATGGTGACCAGTTCGTTGATAGCATTGCCGGCAGCTTTGGTTTCGTCGCGCGTGATGTGGGTCAGCGCATCAAGCGCGACTCTGATTTCCGAGTCGATGCCTTTGACCGCCACATCGATTTCCCCGAATGACGCACCGGAATCTTTCAATTTGGCGGCTTTTTCCATACCGGTGAGATACATTTTTGCGCCTTCGGCAATTTGATCCAGCGCTGCTTTTTCTTGCGCATCCAGGTTACTGAGTTTGGAATAGTTATTGGCAGCGAGCGTGACGCCGCCCAGATCGGCCATGAAGTTCATCCGGTAGACTTCGCCGCGCAGCAGGTAATTCTTGAAATTTTCGTTCGCGCTTGCAAGCATCGAATGGCCCTCTGCCACCGCATCGGTCTTTTGAAGCGAAATGGTATGGAACGATTCCCACTGTTTGCCTACCATGTGGAATGCCCAGTACGAAGTGCCGGACAACGCAACCGTCAGAAGCACGACGATTCCAAAGCTGATCAAGAGCCGCGTTCCGATCTTTAGATTTCTGAATTTCATGGTGCGTCCCCGGGTTGACATCGGTTCACGAGCTATTTTTATAGCTTTGATGGAATACACACCTATCTTGAATTGCTTTGAGGAAATTATCAACAATCATCTGGTTTTGTTTTTTTGCCAATGACAGCTATGCGGATGGAAATACATATACAAGTCGGTGAAAACAAAAGGTTTTTTGTCTTCGGTCGGGATGAATGCTCAGGCAAATTGGAGCATGCCGATCAGTCGAACGTAATGTTATAAAACAACGAAACAGCGCTTCGCGCGCCCGCCGCCACCTCTACCGAGAGCCGTGGCGAAAGCGAATAACGCAGCAGCACCGCGCTGTTGGCCGACTCCAAGCCCTGTTGGTAGCTGACATACAGGCGTGACGATAGCTGTTTGCCCAGCGTGACGATGCGCTGCTGCAGACTGTCCTCGCTTCTGGAAAAACTAATCGTGTCCAGTCCGAATGCACTCGCAATCTGCGATTGCACGCTTGCCGCAGCCCCTTGCGACAGCAACGCGCCGGCGGCGCTTTGCAGCGAGCCAAGCTCGGATTCGCCCACGCCGCTCAGTCCGCGCCCGAGCACCAGCCAGGACAGTTTTTCCGCATCCGGCAGCGACGGTTCCGAAACCAATACGATGCGCGGCGCGAGCACGGTGCCCTGTATCGAGACGCCGGCATCGACTGCCTGACCGCGCCGCATTGCCAGGATGTTGAGCGCCGGATTATTGAGCGGGCCGTTGAATCGCAATGCGCCGCGTTCGACTGCGAGCTTGCGTCCATAGGCGGCATAAGTGCCTTGGGCGATACGCAGCACTCCATACGCCTGCAGCGGTTCGCCGGCTGCGTTTTGCAGGCGGACTTCGCCGACCAGCACTGCGTCGAGCCCGCGTCCTTCGAGTTTGACACCGTCGCCCAGGCCGATGCGGATATTGAGCGCCGGTACGATCCGGCCTTCCGATTTTTCGGTGCGGCCGACAATCACCACGTCATCCGACAGTTGCGGCGTGCCTTCACGTCCGATGTCAAAGTAGCCGGAGTCGACCGTGAAGTCGCCGGTAACCGACGCGCGTCCGTCAGCCAGATTGATCCGGCTTTGACCGCTGAGCGTCAGCCTGCGGTCGGACTGGTTGAGCAGCACAAAACGCTCGGCATTCAGCGCGAGACGTGCTCCCGGTTTTCCGCCGGCGAAACTGATGGGGCCGGCGATCGTCAATTGACCGCCTGCGTTCTGGAAGCGCAATGATTTCACCTGCAGTTCGGAATCCTGGAACTCGCTTTCCAGTACGCCCTGACGCAAATCGATACCGAGATCGGTGGAATAAAAGCGCAATTCGCTGCCGCTGATTTTTCCCGCCAGCCGCGGCGCTGAAAACGTTCCGCTTGCCGAAAAATCGCCCTGGATGCGGCCTTCGGTGATTGACGTCGGCATGATCAACGGACCGGCCCAGGCCAGCGTTGGAATGTCGATGCGGGCTCGCCCGGTCAGCGGTGCATCCGGCGGAATTGAAAACCGGTCCGCACCTCCGGCCATGGCGGTGCCGGCGGTGAGCGCGATTTGTCCGAGTTGTTGCCCGCGTGCGTTCAATTCAAGATTGATGCGGCCATTGCTTGCAGCGAGCTTCGCTTGCAGCGCGTTCAAGCCGAGTGCGACCGGGACGCTGCCGTTTATCACGACATCGCCGGCGGTACGGCGAAGGGCGATCGTGCCGTCAACCGTGTCGGCAATCTTTACGTCCCATTCGCCCTCCATTTGCAGATCGGTTGCGGCGACCGGTGACGGGCCGGAAAATTTAAGCAGTTGTGTCATTCGCAAGCGTTCGATGCGCCCGCGCGTGGCAATGCCGTTTGAATTCCTTACCAACTGGTCTATCGCGATCAATGCCGCATCCGAGTTGAGCCGGAACCGGTCGAGCCGCAGCTGTTGCTGCGACACGGCGAGCGGGGCAGGGGCCTCCAGCTTTGCCGTCAAGCGCCCCGCGGCTTCCAGGCGATCGATACTCCCTTGCCATCCCGGCGCCTGCGCAAGATCGCGCAGTCCGCCGCTTGCCTTCAGGCGCCAGTTTTGCCCCGGCTCGGTCAAGCGCGCATCGATGGCATGGCGCGCGGTCGTGCCTTCGGCATGGGCGGTAAAACTGTCGGCGCGGAATTCACCGACCGACAGGCCTTTTGCCTGAATATCGAGTGCGAGCGGGGCAGTCGGCAAAGGTGAAAACCGCAGCCGCGCCGACAGCGATGCCAATTGCCGGGCATCGCTTTTCAATCCGCGGGCGGTCGCGTCAAGCGTGACGGTATCGATAGAGAAGATATTTTTACGATCGATATTAATTTGCGCGCTGCCTTGCGACTGGTCGATCCGAATCTTGTTCGGCAGGCGCACATCGTCGGCGTTCCATTTGACATCGACTCGCGGCTTGACGGCGGTGCCGCGGGCACTGCCGCTGGCCACGATTGCGCCGCCGAAGCCGCTGCCAAGCTGCGCCAACCGCGGCGCCTGCAGCGCAAACGTCAGTTGCGAATTGCGCTCCGCCAGTTCGCCCTGCATGGTCAGGCGATTCGCACCGGCGACCAGCAACAGGTTCGGCACGACGATCCGCTCGTCGCGCAATTGAGCGCGCCCCTCGCCGCGTAACGGATTGCCGGCCAGCCGGCTGTCGGTAATCCGGAAGCTCAAATCGCCGGCAAGCTGTGGCGAACGGGTGCCGCTCAATTCGAACTTGCCGTTCAATATCATGCGCGGCAGTTGCGGAAAATCGCCGAGGTCCTGCATCCTGAACTTGCTTATCCGGCCTTGCGCCGCGAAGCTTTGCCGGTCGGCCAGATCGACATGACCCGATAGATCGGCCGCACCGCCGCCTGCTTTCAGCGTGGCTTGGCCGATCGTCAGGCGCGCATCGGTCAGCACCCCTTGCGCGGTCAGTGACAGCGACTTTTTTTTCATCGGCTCGGTGAATGCAAGCGTAAATTCCTGCCTGTTTTCAGAGTGGCCGACATCGATCCTGCCGTCCAATCGGGTAGCAGGGAAGCGCTGGTCGAGTCGCCGCAAATCGAGCTCCGCGGTGCGAAGCGCCAGTGTCAACGCACCATCGAGATAGCGGCCGCTGCCGGTAACCCTGCCGGCCGGCATCTTGGCGGTTCCAAGCGTCGAACTGACCTTGTCGAAGATGAAGCCTGCGTCTTGCTGGTGAAATGCGATCAGCAGTTCGGTGAGCGGTATTCTTTTATCGCTGTACAAGCCGGCTGCGGCATTGGCGAGCCGCAGTTCGCCGACGCCATTCTCGGCGGCCGACAAGTTCAGATCGAGCGCGGTATGCGGCAATTCCGGATTAACCGCGGACAGATCGAGGGCGCCAATGTCGATGTCGGTATTGCCCAGAGGCTGTTCGGAAAACGGCCGCAGCAGCGCTTGTCCCTTCAGCCGCGCCTCCTGCAAAGCAAAATCGACCGTGGCCGCCAGTTCTTCCAGCGAACCGTTGAGCGTGATATGGCCGGACGTACTCAGGGTGTGATCCTGCAGCGCCGTTTTTGCATCGCTTGCGAAACGGCCATTCACGGAATAGGGCTTGGTTGCCGATAGCGTTGCCTGGCCGCTGAAATTTGCGGCCATCGATTCCGGTTGCTTGGCGGAGCCGAGCGCAAGCCGATCAAGTCCGAGCCGATACTGTTGGCCGTCGAAGACGAGATTGAAGGCGAATCCGCCGATCATGACCAGATCCACCGGCCCGCGCGCAATCCGGCCGCTATCGATCTGCACACTGTCGACTTGCAGCTTGATCGGCAATGCGATCTTATCCGGCATTCGCGCCGGCTCGGGATCTTTCTTGATTTTCTGGAATACGGACAAATCCCCGATGCGCAGTTGCTTCACATGCAGCCGCCGTTGCAGCAGTCCAGACGGTTTCCAGTCGAGCCGCAGGTCTTTCATCCCGATGCGCCGGTCTTCCGTATTCAGCCAGAGCTGGTCGATCTGTATGGCCGAGCCGAGACGGCCGCGAATGCCCTCAGCCTGCATTGTGCCTCCGGTGATCGAGCCGATAACGGAGAACGCCGCCCGCGTCCCGCTTGCGGTATTGAACAGCCAGGCTCCCACGGCAAGCAGTGCCACAATCAAACCCGTGACGATGATCAGCACAATGCGCAACGCAAAAAAACGCTTGGGCCTGCGTACGGGATCAGAAGCCATAGCCGACCGAAAAATGCAGTTGCGGTTCGCGGGTCGCATGGCCATAGGCCAGATCGATATTGACCGGTCCGATCGGGCTGCGCCAGCGCGCGCCGATACCGGTTCCGACCTTCATGCGAAAATTGCGCCATGAGTCGGCCGCATTGCCGGCATCGACAAATACCGCGGCACCCCATTGCGGCGTGATCCGGTAGACCAGTTCGGCGCTTGCCACCGCCATTACGGTGCCGCCGACAATCGCGCCGTTGACCGGCACACCCAGGCGATTGTAACCATAGCCGCGCACGGTCTGGTTGCCGCCGGTGCGAAACAGCAAATCGGCGGGAACGGTTTCGCGGCCCGCTCCGAAAACCTGGCCGATCTCGCCGCGCAATACGGTATCCCAACGCCGCTGGACCGGCGTTAGCCGAGTCACCCGGCCCACCACCCGCGCCAGCGCTTTTTCATTCAACAGGCCTTTTGGGCCGGCGGATAATTCAACCGACGCGACATACCCTCTGCGCGGATTAAGCGGATTGTTGATGCGCTGTATCGTGTAGCCGTACGATCCGATCAGCGCCTGCCGATTATTGGGCGGGCGGTCTGCGATTCTTTGCCGGTCTGCCAGATAGGACACCGACCATACCTGCTCGTTTTCTTTCTCCGGGCTGGTGATGCGCCCCGCGGCGCGGATCTTGTCGTTGAGTTCGCCCGCAATATCGGTACGTTCATAACGGGCGCCGACGCTCGGCAGCCAGCCGTTGCGGATTGCAGGGAAAAATACATCGGCGCCGAGCAGCCGCGTATCCCGGTCTAACCTTAGTTCCGATTCGAGCCGCCAGTCGCGATCCAGAAGATTCCGGTTCAGCCATTTGACTTGCACATTGGCACCCGTATCGGTCGAGAATCCGACACCCAATCCCAATCGTTTGCGCTCGTTCTCACTCAAGTCGAGCCGGACCGGCACGCGTTCCGGGTGCGCCGGGTCTATGTCAATGGTGGCGAATGCGGAGCGAAAATAACCGGTGTCCTGCAGCCGTGTCTGCAATTCGCTCAGCTTTTCCTGAGCGAATGGGTCGCCAGGCTGAATCGGGTTGAGCCTGTCGATCATGTCGCGTGAATACCGTTCCAGACCTTGGATCTGCAGTTCGCCGAAAGTAAATGCGGGACCCGAATCGACTTCCACGCGCAAATTTGCAGTGTGCTTCTCCGGATCGATGCGGGCTTCGCTGCTTGCGATCCTGGCGGCCGGGTAGTTTCGGTTCAACAGATTTTTCAGAAGTGCGTTCTTGGCATTCTCCCACTCCGTTTGACGAAATCTTTCGCCTTGTTTCAACGCCCATTGGCGGCGCAGGCGGTCCATTCGCTGCCGCTTCGATGCATCTTTCGCGATATGTCCGGTGAAGGTGATTTCGACTGTGTCGATTGTGGTTGCCGGTCCGGGTGTCACGCTGAAACGGGCAATCCAGCGGCCGTCTTTCTGCTCCAGTGCGTGCTCGATGACGGGCGAAAAATAGCCTTCGGTGGCTGCCAGCCCGCGGATTTTTTGCGGCGTGATTTCAACCAGGCGTTGCAATTCTTCAAGGCGCATCTCGTTGCCGGCGCGACGCCGGATGTCGAGGTGTTCGGTCAATAGGGGTTCGAGCACGCCTGCACTGTCGATATCGACCGTGTAGCCGTGTATCGTTTGTGCTTGTGCGGAGAGCGAAAAAATTACAAACAGCGCGAAGACCAGCAGCCGACAGCGCCTGTTTCCGTCGCCGTGCGGTTGTCTGCACAACATGAATGTGCCGTTGAAATTTGTTCTCAAAATGGTTGCGCGCCCGGCCATCGGTGGCGAATATTGGATCAGGAGCCGCAGTATGCGTTGCAACAACATACCTTTTATTGCCCCCCGACCATTAGATGAATATCAACTTGCGATTAATCGCTGCCGCGGGTTATCGGAAAACGATGCTGTCAGTGATGATATCCCTCACCCGGGCGCACTTTTCCGCGGAAGACCCAGAACACCAGCACGGTATAGCCGACAATCAGCGGTAGCAGGACCACGGTGCCGATCAGCATGAAGACCTGCGATGACAAATCGGCCGCCGCGTCCCATATCGTGACCGTGGGCGGAACCATATAGGGGGCATTTGAAATGATAAGACCGGCATAGGCCAGCATGAACAGGCCGATTGCCGATGCGAACGGCTGAATGCTTTTGCCGCGCCGTATGCCGCGCCAGCACAACCACGCCACCAGCAAAGTCACCAGTGGAATCTGCGACAGAAAATAGAAATTCGGCACGCTGAACCAGCGTTCCGCGATGCGGCCGATCTGCAACGGGGTCCAGATACTCACCAGCGCGATGAACGCAAGCAAGCCGAACAAAAGCGGCACACCCATCTTGCGCGCGCGCTGCTCCACTTTTCCTTCTGTCTTCATCATCATCCAGGTCGCACCCAGCAACGCGTAACCGACTACCAGTCCCACGCCGCACATCATGCTGAAAGGCGTGAGCCAATCGATTGCACCGCCGGCGAACTGTCCGTTTTCGATGCGGACGCCTTGCAGCAGCCCGCCCAATACCACGCCCTGCGAAAAGGCCGCGATGATCGACCCGGCTGCGAATGCGATATCCCATTTGCGATGGCGCGGCTTGGCCACCCAGCGGAACTCAAACGACACGCCGCGAAAAATCAGCGCCAGCAGCATCACGATGATCGGTAAATAGAGTGCCGGCATGATCAGCGCATAGGCCAGCGGAAACGCCACCAGCAGTCCGGCGCCGCCGAGCACCAGCCAGGTTTCGTTGCCATCCCAAAAAGGCGCGATCGAATTCATCATCTGATCACGCTCTTCTTCCTGCGGGAAAAATGGGAACAGGATGCCGATGCCGAGATCGAAGCCGTCCAGCACCACATACAGCGCAACGGCCAGGCCGATGATCAAGGCCCAGATAACGGGCACGGTGTAGCTGAGATTGCTCATGTCGCCTCCCTGGTTGCCTTCTGTGCCGCGGACAGGGGCCGGTTCGGCAGGCCTGCCTCCGGTTCCGGCACCGGTGTAGCCGGCAATCCTTTGGCGATCATGGTGCGGATATACATGACACCGATCGGGAATACGACGGAGTACACCAGAATGAACATCGCCAGCGACAACGCGACCGTCGAGGCCGCGATCGGCGACCTTGCATCGACGGTGCGCAGGATGCCATACGCAAGCCAGGGCTGGCGACCGATTTCCGTGACCATCCATCCGGCAAGAATCGCAATGAAGCCGAGCGGCCATACGAACCGCACCGGCTTTAAAAACCAGGCGGCGTCAAAAAGCCGCTTGCGGCACCACAGAATTACGCCGATAAGGCCAACCGCGATCATGATCATGCCAAGCCCGACCATCACGCGAAACATGACGAATACCGGCACCACCGGCGGACGGTCTTCCGGCTTGAAGTCCTTCAGGCCGGGAAACAATCCATTGGCATCGTGGGTAATCAACAGGCTGCCCGCTTTGGGGATCGAAATTTCAGCCAGGTTGCTTTCGGTCTTGGTATCCGGCCATCCGAACAGCACCAGGTCCGCAGGTTTGCTGCCGTCCCAGTGCGCCTCGATCGCGGCGATTTTTGCTGGCTGATGCTTCGCCGTATTGAGGCCGTGCAGATCGCCGATGAATAATTGCAATGGCGCCAGCACCGCAACCATGCCCAGCCCCATGCGGATCATGGTTTTCGCTTCCAGCTCGAAGCGCCGCGCGACCAGATAGCGTGCGCCCACAGCCAGCACCACCAGCGAGGTGGTCAGATAGGCCGCCGTCATCATGTGCACAAAACGATAGGGAAAGCTGGGATTGAAAATAATGTCCGACCAGTCGAGGGGGAAAGTAATGCCGTCCCGCAGTTCAAATCCTGCAGGTGTGTGCATCCAGCTGTTGGCGGCAAGTATCCAGAATCCGGAAAGTGCGGTGCCGAAGGCAACGATGATTGTGGCGAGTGTGTGCAGCCACGGCGGCACACGGTTCCAGCCAAACAGCATGATGCCGAGAAAGCTGGCTTCAAGAAAGAATGCGGTCAGCACTTCATAGCCCATCAATGGGCCGATCGTATTGCCGACGACTTGCGAAAACCGGCTCCAGTTGGTGCCGATCTGGTACGACAGGACGATTCCGGAGACGACGCCCATCGCGAACGATACCGCGAAAATCTTGGTCCAGAAGCGCGCAAGCATGTGGTAATGTCCCCGCCCGGTACGCAGCCACAGTACTTCCAGCGTGGCAATGAAGGCCGATAAACCTATCGTGAAAGCAGGAAAGACGATATGGAAACTGATGGTGAAGGCAAACTGGATTCTCGCCAGCAGTGCGGCATCCATTCCTGCAAATGTATCCATTCAGCTCTCCGTTGTTACTTTCATGAAGTATCGCGTACCACGTTAAACGTTGTCATTTTAACCGCAGTGACAAATATCAACCTGAAACATGGAAGAGCGCCGATTTGAGCTGCGTCTTATCGCCAGAAAACACTCCGCAGACCGGACCGGGCTCGGTTGTTATGGCATGAATGCTGCATCCGGTCCTTCCTCATATTTCAAATGAAAGAGTTTCGGACGCCTGAAACCGGACGCGCGAAATCAATTGAACGGTTTGCATGAATGCATCCCCACCGTTGTTGAAATCCGCACGATGACGGTTGAGCGCGCATAAGTTCGTAAAGTGAAATCACGTAACGGAAGGTTATGCATTGTGAGCAAAGCAGGCAACCCGGTAGATTGTCTGATCGTCGGCGCCGGTCCGGCAGGCCTAGTGACCGCCACTTATCTGGCGCGATTTCGCCGCAGCGTCAAGCTGATCGATGCAGGCGGCAGTCGCGCGTCATTGATTCCGGTGTCCCACAATTATCCCGGATTCCCGGACGGCATAAGCGGCAATGAATTACTGGCGCGCCTCCGGATGCAGGCGCAACGTCATGGCGTCGAGATTGCCGCTGGCGTGGTCGACCGCCTGAGCAGGCAGGACGACGGTTCCTTCATTGGATGTTACGGCGCAGATTCGGTTCAGGCCGCCAGCGTCGTATTGGCAACCGGAGTGATCGACATCGAGCCCGAGCTGCCGAAACTGACGGATGCGATCAAGCAAGGCTATGTGCGGCATTGCCCGATTTGCGATGGTTATGAAGTCATCGATCAAAAAGTGGCGGTGATCGGAGTTGGAAAACATCTGGTCAAGGAAGCGCTGTTCATCCGGCACTATACCGCCGACCTCACCTTGTTCAGCCTGGGACGGAAAATCGAATTGAATGATGCTGATCGCAAGCTCCTTTCCGATCAAGGCATTCGTATCATTGAAGAAGCGATCACGGAAGTATGTATCGAGGGGCGCAAGATTGCCGCCTTGCGCGGCGCCGGAGGAGAGGAGCATCGATTCGACACTGTCTATTCGGCGTTGGGCACCAAGATCCGATCCGAGCTGGCACTTGATTTGGGTGCGGATTGCGACGAGGCAGGATGCCTGCTGGTGGACCACAAACGCCTGCAGACGTCGATTTCAAGCTTGTATGCGGTCGGCGATGTCGTCAACGGACTCAATCAGATCATCGTCGCAGCCGGACACGCGGCGATTGCGGCGACAGCGATTCATCATCAATTAAGCAAATAATCAGAAACGTGTTATAGGCTCCGTAACCAGTTGAAGCGCCTTTTAGGACGAGGGCGAAAGTCTCAAGATACTCCACTGTCGCTTACGAATGTCAAGCTCGATACTGCGGCGATACTGACTCATTCTATTAGCGAGAATAATCCCCGAAAAGGCACACATGCACAATGCCGTTCCGGGGAGCCGAAATTCTCTTTCAATGATCGTTTCCCTGGAAAATCGGTGTGCAATACAACCTATTTTCCCGGCGTATCGACACGCCGCCGCGTGGGCGCAAGGTTTCATGACATCGATTTTTACAGAGATTGACCGTCATTGTCAGATTTCCATATTCATGAAGTTCCGGTTGCGTAAGTATCGGTATCAGTATCTGCGCCAGTCGTACTCGTTGTACTGGTGCTGGTCACGCCAGTACTTGATCCCAGCAAAATTTGCCCGCGTATTTCCCCGTTTTGATAGGCGGCACTGCGCACGTTGAAATAATAGTTACCGGCGCGGAGCGCGTTCAATTGCACCGCGGTCAAGGTGGATTGCGCGGCCCAGATTCCACTATCCGCGGACGTTTCGAATAAGGGAAATACGATCGGACCGGCTACACCAAGTGAGCCCACATGAATATGCGCGGCATTTCCATTGAGTCCTCGGGTCACAATAGCCGTTCTCATTACGAATGAATCGGGATCAACCACAACTATCCCGACGCCGATCGCACTCGTCGTAACTGGCGGCACTTCTTGCGTTCCGGTCAAACCTACTACGAACGCATTGCCGGAGAAGGCAACGCTGGTAGTGGTGCCTGTTCCGTTTATGCCGGACCTTGCGCTGCCTGTGGCAGTTGCGCCAGTTCCTGTGGTGCCGGTGCCGATTGTGCCGGCGCCCGACGAGCCTGTACCGGTTGTCCCCGTCATACTGGTACTAGTGCCAGTCGCACCGGATTGTGTCGTAGCAGTTCCTGCTGCTCCAGTGGCGCTGCTGATACCAGTACTCGCGCCCTGCAAAATTTGCCCGCGGATTTCCCCGTTGGGATAAGGGGCGCTATGCACGTTGAAGTAATAGTTGCCGATGCGGAGTTCGTTCAATTGCGCCGCGGTCAAGGTGGCTTGTGTGGTCCAGATTCCGCTTCCCGCAGAAGTTTGAGTTAATGGAAATACGATTGGACCTGCGGTACCGAGTGGTCCGACATGAATATGCGCGGCATTTCCATTGATCCCTCCAGTCACAATGGTGGCTTTCATTACCAATGTATCGGGGTCAATAACAACCACACCCGTGCCGGTGGCATTCGTCGTAACGGGCGGAACTTCCTGGGCGCCAGTCAAGGTTGTTGCAAATGTATTGCTGGGCAGCGCGACGCCGGCTGTCATGCCGGTTGATGTCGGGCCGGGTGCAGTGGCGCTGCCTGTACTGATTGGCGTGGCGCCGCTGCCGATTGTGGCAACGGCATCGTCATTGTCTCCGCCGCATGATGCAAGAAAGAGTACCGTGGTCAATGCAACGGACCATCGCGTGAGCAATTTTTTATTGAAAACTTTCATGAAAATTTCTCCTGATTCAACAGAATAAATATTCCCTGATAGTTCGAGGATGGACGCGGAGCGAACGGATAAACGCAGGTAGCTTATCTGTCGTTGATTGCAAAAGATACGGATCGTAGCGTCCTTTTTTTGCGCCAGTCGCACCGGTTCCTGCGAGAAAAAGCCAAAGCTTGAGCTGTTTGCCGACTTCAGTGGGGCCTGGTTTGAGTTGGCATCCTCGGTGTGGGCTTAATGCAGTCTTCGTGCCTGAAATGCGGTACGAACGACGACGTAAGTTTGAAAACAGAAAAAATGTTCTGAAGGTTTATTCGCAAAATTCCGGTCAATCGAGAAATCGGGCTGTTTCTCTGCTTTGGGCGATTCCGTTAATTGTGATCGCATGGCTCCGCACGGACGTCTTTTACGGCGCCCTGTTATACGAATGTACGAATGGGGAGCATAAGTAATTTATACCGACGCGCGTAAAAATAATTCAAATGCCAAGGTCGCGTAAAGGGTATGCTAAAGACTGCGCATGGAAATATTTTTTGCGCTTTGTAAAGCCGACTGCAATGCAGGAAAAATTGATTTCTCAAGCAGGTTATCATGCGAACCGGCACAGATTCAGCATAGATGTAACGCTTTGAATTCTTGATGAGTTTGAAAAATCCCATTCACCTGTGCCGGCCTTGAACGCCACTCCATGAACGCAGTGAAATGAAATTCAGAAAAATTTGGATATATGGAAAACACGCACGAAATCAAACCAGGACAGTCGATTGAACTGCTGAAAGAGCTGCACATTCTTACGCCTGACGGAAAGATGAATCAGGACAGCCGACGCAAACTCAAGCAGGTGTATCATCTTTATCAATTCATTGAGCCGCTATTGAGGGAAATCCAGAATGATCACACGGATGTTCGCCTGGTTGATCATGGCGCCGGCAAGTCTTATCTTGGCTTCATCCTGTATGACCTGTTTTTCAAATCGCTGAACGATGCATCGCATATTTACGGCATTGAAACCCGCGACGATCTGGTAAAGAAATCCGAAGCGCTCGCGGAAAAATTGGATTTTCAACGGATGTCGTTTCTCAATCTTTCGGTTGCGGAGTCGATCGAGTCCGATCGCTTGCCTGAGCGGATCGATATCGTCACTGCACTGCATGCATGCAATACCGCAACCGACGATGCAATTCACTTCGGCCTGAAGAAAGGTGCGAAGTTCATGGTGCTGGTCCCATGCTGCCAGGCGGAAGTCGCGTCAGTCCTGAAAAAAAACAAGGGCCGCACCCTGGCCAAAAATGCGTTGACGGAAATCTGGCGTCATCCGTTGCACACCCGGGAGTTCGGAAGCCAGGTAACCAATGTTCTGCGCTGCCTTCAGCTTGAGGCGCACGGTTACCAAGTCAATGTCACCGAGCTGGTAGGCTGGGAACATTCGATGAAAAACGAACTGATCATTGCAAGCTACAAGAACCTGCCGCGCGGCCGCCCGGCGGAACGCTTGAACGAAGTAATGTCGACGCTGGGTCTGGAAGAAATGCGTGAACGCTTCTTCGTATAGCGCTTGCCGATATTTCGTTCAAGAATTTTTTGAACGACACGTGATGCCGCATGCGCGTCGAGTCCTTGGAAACCCGGTCGCTTCATGGCCTTTTAGTGCATTCGTCTGATGCAGGTCACGTGGCCCATTGGGCGAATCCGGCAAGATTGATTCCACCGGAATTTCCGTTTTTCCCGGCATCGGTGCGCCCGGGGTTCGCACTATCGGTTCCTGATGAGGAATCGAGGGAATGCCGCAGGAGGCGATTGTTCATCCCGGGGGCGGCGGTATTTTTGCAGCACTTGTAATCGGGCGAAAGAGTATATTTTTTACTGAAAAAATTCCATGACGGTGCAGAGTGTTTTCTTCGGCGAGATGAACGATTCCATGGAACTTGAATACGTCGGTTTCTGGCTCAGGCTATGGGCCGGCGTTGTCGATTCCCTGTTGTTGATGATGGTTTTGGTTCCACTGACGTTTACTGTGTTCGGATGGAGCCGTTTGGTTACCGAAATCCATGCCAGCGGAACATCCGATCTTCTGGTGTCGTGGATTTTGCCGACGGTATTGATTCTTGCAATCTGGACCGGCAGAAACCGGACTCCGGGCATGGCGGCGATATCGGCTATGGTTCTCGACGAGAAAACCAGCGCACCACCCAGCCTCGGGCAGCATGTCGGACGATATTTCGGCTATTTTCTTGCGGCGATACCGCTCGGACTGGGCTTGGTATGGGTTGCCTTCGATTCGAAAAAGCAAGGATGGCATGACAAACTGGCTGGAACGATCGTGGTTCGGCCGAGAAAGAGAAAATGAGCATGTACCATGGCCATTGGCGCGTCATGCGGCACCGGTTGCGCGGACTGCCCGACAGGAGCTGAATGTCAACAAACCTTCTAGCCGCAGCATTTATGGCGACATTGCGATACTCGAAGATCGGGCGACTTCCATCATGACCAGGAATTTTTCTGTTGCCTGCGAACGCAACCGCGAACCTATCCTGGCCGTGCTCCGGGATCGTCTTGCACAATGCAAGAGCGTGCTTGAGATCGGCAGCGGCACCGGTCAGCACGCGGTGTTCTTCGCGGCCCACCTGCCGCATCTTGTTTGGCAAACCAGCGATTTTCCGGACAATCATGCGAGCATCGACGCATGGAGGCAAGAAACGCAGCTGCCCAATGTGCTGGCGCCGCTGACGCTCGATGTATCGGGTGCGTGGCCCGGGAAATCGTTTGACGCGGTATTCAGCGCCAACACCTGTCACATCATGAGTTGGCACGACGTAGAGCGCATGTTCGACGGAATCGGGCGAACGCTGCAGGCCGGCGGCATGTTATGCATCTATGGGCCATTCAACTATGGCGGAGCACCCACCAGTATGAGCAATGCACAGTTCGATGCGATGCTGCGCGCACAAGCGGCGCATATGGGAATTCGCGATTTTGAAGCCGTCAACCGGCTCGCCGCCGATCAAGGGCTGGTCCTGCAGGACGACATTGCGATGCCGGCCAACAATCGATTGCTGGTGTGGCAGGCAGAAACGTGACCTGTGCCGTGAATCGGCACACGATCATTGACCGCATTTTGCCGCTCGGGTATCTTGCGACGTTTTCGACCCTAGGTGGATAAAATCATGGATCAGCAATTCAAGGACGGTTTGCAGGCGCGCACGCAAGTAATGGGTGAAGAGTTTGTCGACAAGGCGTTCGCCAATGCCGATGATTTCACCCTGCCGCTGCAGGAATATATTACGCGCAACGCGTGGGGGACGGTCTGGTGCCGTGAAGGCCTGGACTTCAAGACGCGCAGCCTCGTTACATTATCCATGCTGACCGCGCTGGGCCGTACCCAGGAATTGAAAGGGCACGTGCGCGGTGCGATCAACAACGGCGCCACAATTGATGAGATTCGCGAAGTGCTACTGCATGCGACCGTCTACTGCGGCGTTCCGCTGGCCGTCGATGCATTTCGTGCAGCTCAGGAGGTGTTGAAGGAACTCGCGGCAAAACCCGCGTAACGAACAAGAGATGGTTCGTCGACGATGTCCGGAAATCATTTTCCGGCTGATATGTTTCCTGATGGCAGATTCACGGGATTGGCGCTCCAGACAACATAGTCATCCACCGCATACAGTTTGCAAGGCGCACCGCTGCTTGCCTGACAACTGGTCAGTACGCGCTCCGCCGGGTCGTCGCCTTCTTCGGCCCAGCTCCATTCTCCGGATGCGGATAATGCAAACGCTCTCGGCAATGACTTGCTGAGGAAAATCCGATATGCTTCGCGGCCTGTATCCTTTAGAAAAGGAATCGCATCGACATTGTCGATTGCGGCAAAGTCGGTTTTCGGCAATGGCCTCTTCTCCGCGAATGTGACGACTTTTTCTGTCGGCATGCCGATCTGACGCAGGAAATGCTCGGTTTCCGGCCACCAGATCTTTACGCCGTCCCGGCTGCCGACCATACCGTGCGCATCCCTCTTGAATGCAGGATAAGCGACCAGTTTGGCATTGCCGCCGGACGTCAGGTAAGCGTTATGCAATCTGTTGGCCAATTCGTGATTGAAGTAACTGTCGTTCTGGCCGTAAAACCACAGGCTCGGCAGCGTGCTTTTTCCGCCGTACTCTGCAAAAGCCGTGACCAGTTCGCCTTGCCACTGGCAGGTTCCACCGTCGGCACGCAAGCCGCCGGAAAAATTGATCAAGCCTTTTACGCCCGGAAAATTGCGGGTTCCGAATGCCATTGTCGCCAATCCGCCATACGATTGACCTGCAACAATGATGCGGTCCTTATCGACCCAGGGTTGCTGGCGAAAATATTCCAGTGATCCCACCAGATCGTTTGCCTGCAGTTGACCGTTGTGGGTCATGTTGCAGCCATCTTCCAGATAGGTGCCGGTAGATTTCGAAAACCCTCTACGCATCGGGACCACGACCGCATATCCGCGCTTTACGAATTCCCGGCTAAGGACCAGAAAGCGATCGCGCTTTTGATATTGCGGATCGCCCGGGTCCTTTCCGTGGTTCATCACAACCAAGGGGAACGGTCCGGTTCCCGGTGGTTTAAAAACCGTGGTCTCCATTTCAATCATGATGTTGCCGGAGCGCGCCGGTATGATCATTACCTGTTCGTCCAGCGTCGCCTCCGCGGCTTGCTGAGCGAAACTTGCGCTGGAAAACAAACACAATCCAAGGGCTGCAATTTTGACGAGACGGCCAAGCGTCGCGGTTTTTTCTACGTCGCGTTTCGGCACTAAGGAATCTGACATAAACCCGGGTGATCAAATGTTGAAAGGGCATTGCACTGCCCATCGACAACATCTGAATCAGCGCTGCGGGTTTTCGCGCGTGTGCGGCGAAAACAGTCACTGAATACACTGCTTTGAAGATGTTTTGATGAAGGGCAACGTTGCCCATTCTAAACACCGGTTTGCGCCAGTTCAAGACGTAAATATGGATTACAGGAATTAATTTCACGAAGCTTTATGAGTAAAACAAGATATGCACAACTTGTTTGCCGAAGCGACAATACAAGTGTGTATAAAAGGTAAATTCGTCTGGAGTAAGTGCGATCAAAAAACCAACAACAACTTGCCGGCTTCATTTTGATAAAGAATCGCGCTTCGATCAGGGAAGCAAAAAGGGAGCAATTGCGAGATGGATTGGTCGAGCGATAGTCCATCCGCTTCGCGGATCGGATAACGTAGTGTTTGCAGCGCCGATCAGCGCTGCCATTGTGGGATGCAGCCGACGCTTTTTGGAATCGGAATTTGCTTTTGTGCGTTACTGCGGGAAGTTGCTGCGCCGCGGTGAAGGCACATCGTACTAACCCAATAGTTTGCCGAGGCGCCGATCCGCCTGGATCGGTACGGATACTACCAGCAGCATGCCTTGGCCCGGTTCACTTTTTATTTCCAGATCGCCGCCCAGCGTGGTGATTCGTTCTTTCATGCCAAGCAGTCCGAAAGACGCTTTTTTTCTGCGCTCATCCGGCCTGGTCTCGATGCCGTTATCCGATACCTTCACGAACAATCTATTGCCTGCCTCGTATAGCTCGATCAGGACCTGGGTCGCATGAGCATGCCGGCTGACGTTGGTCAGCGACTCCTGTACGGTGCGAAACAAGGCGGTGGTGCAGTTGTCGCTCAGGATGATTTCCTTGCCATCCGAAACCAGGTCGCAGGCAATGCCGGTATGTTCTTCGAATCGCCTTACCTGCCATTCGATCGCGGCATGCAACCCAAGGTCGAGCACGGCGGGACGCAGATTGTTGATGATCGATCGGATGCTTTGCATCGTGCTGTCGATACTTTTCAATGCTGCGTCGATCTTCTGATGAAGCCGCGGATGATTTTTCCTGGTGCGGGTATGCAGCATCGATACATCCATGCGCAGCACCAGCAACTGCTGTCCCAGTTCGTCATGAATTTCACGGGCAATGCGCTTGCGTTCATCTTCCTTGATCGATTCCTGATGAGCGGCCAGTTGCTGCAGGAAATGCTTCGATCGCAGCAGGGCTTCTTCAGCCAGCAGCCGCACCGCATTTTCGGACATGAGCAAGGTATTCGCCTTGACAAGCTCTGCGGTGCGTTCGAGGACCTTGAGTTCCAATCCGTCGTGCGCGTCCTGCAAGGCTTGCTCCGCCCGTTTTCGTTCCGTCACGTCGCGGGTTGAACCGGCTACCGCTTCGACATTTTTGTCTTCGCCAATCACGGGAACCAGGATGTATTCGTAATACCCCAATCGGCCCGAGGGCGAAGTAAAGGGCATTTCATCGCGTATCTGCCGCGCGGTCCGGATTACCTCGTTGACCTGTTCCTGCCATTTGACCGTCGTGTCATGGACGTGACCGAGTTCGAACAAATTTTTCCCGATAATGTCTTGTATCGGCTGTTCCAGCACATCGGCGACCGCGCGATTGGCGTAGATGAAGCGTCCGTTCAAGTCGAATACGTAGTTGCAGTCGGGAGTCGACGACAGCGCGGTATCAAACAGCCGCCGCTGGTGGTCGCATTGATCGGTAAGCATTTTCTCTCTTTGCCGCGCCAGCACACTTTCCGTCACCTCGATCGTCTGAAAAAGCAGATCCGGCACGGCGTTCGGCGGCGCAGGCAGTGCAATCAGCGACCAGTGCCAATAGGTAACGCCACGGCCGAAAAATTCATATCGATACTCCGGCGCCAAAAAGGCCACTCTGGTTGAAGCGACTTGCCGGAAAATCGCATCGATACCGCTCTCGAAGTATCCCGGCAATACCTCCGACAGCAGCATTCCCGAAACATCCTGTTTGTTGAAAGTGTCGTCCAGGCATTGGCTGAAAGCTGCGTTCACCCACTTTATTTGCAGGTTGTGTCCCGACACCACGCCAATGGCTGACGGCGCCGCTTCCGCGATCGTCCGGAAAAGAGTGCTGCAACAATCGGCAAAGCCGATCCCGGCAGCAATATCGTCTGCGCGTGCTTCTTCTTTGAGGGCGGCGTACATGCGGAACTGTCTCCACGCGGTTACCGGTCCGTCATTAAATGTCTGGTTCTTGACGATTTGCCGGGTAGCGAAATAACTATCGGCGATGGCTGTCGGAAGGGAGTGAAATTTCGTCGGCGATGCCTTGCATTAATACTGTACTGTGATCCAGTAGACCGGTTAATAAATAGACGGTTTCGTTGCTGGATTTGTGCCAACGCAAAAACTTCTCTATTTAATGAAAAAAGCGCCGGTGCGACGGCGCTTTCGGGAAAAATGGCTAATAAAACGATAGAAATGAAGAAATCAGCGGCCGGAGGATTTGTCCTTGGAGAAGGTAGTCAGTGCCTCGCTGATATCGGCAAATTTTACCGGCTTGGGAAATACTCTGTCGAAACCTGCATCGACGGCACGCTGTTTGTCTTCCGGGCTGGTATAGCCCGATACCGCGATTAACGGAATATGCGCCAACTTCTCATGCGACCTAACCGAAGACGCAAAGTCAAAACCGTTCATGTCGCCGGGAAGTCCAATGTCGCAAAAAATTATGTCGGGCAAGCTTTTTTGTGCAAGCTCCAGGCCCGAGCGCGCCGTACTGGCAACTTCAGGATCACATCCCATGATCTTCAGCATCTCGCGAAACAGATGTGAAAAATCCCGGTTGTCTTCAATCACCAGAACGCGCATGCGCTGTTTTTCCGTAGTTTGCGGCTTTGATCGATCACCGTGGAGCCACGCCAGCGCTTCCGTCTTGTCATAAAATGTTTTTACGCCAAACGCGTCGCTATCCATCAGCGACAGTGTTGCATCGGTCGATACCTGCGAAAATCGGCTTGGACTGTAGACCCATGCGTAACGCTTCAGGCCCGCTTGCTTCATGCGTGGAAACCAGTCATGCGCAAGCCAGTCGGCGGCATCTCGCCAGATTCCCAGCACATGCGTGTTGTCGTTCAATACGATATACGCCTCGTGTTTCTGCATCAGCGCCAACATCTTTTCCGATCCTTGCCGAATCGAATCAACGGATTGATAGCCGTTCCAGTTGACATGCAGCAGCGATGCTTCCGGGTCGCAGGAAATGTCGATAAAACTTTCACGGAATAATTCTGTCAGCGGCATACTTCGATCAAAATAAATTTGGTGCGCCTGAATAAAATCAGTGGATTGAATTACGTTTGTTCTGCAGGAATCTGAAATGAAGAAAAGACGACTCGTGCCACGCGCATAAAGCATTAATTTTACATCTGCGAGGGTGTTTTCATAAGGCCTTATCGCACTGGATTCACGTCACGTTATTGATATTGGGCAAGCATAACGGTAATAAAGCGAGTGTCTTGCCTTTGAGCAGGCAAGACACTCGCAAAGCTCTTATTTTGGATAAAGCATCCGATCCGGATGGATCACCCCAGATTTTTTGCGACGAAATCCCAGTTCACCAGATTCCAGAATGTCTCGACGTATTTCGGACGGGCGTTGCGATAGTCGATGTAATACGCGTGTTCCCAGACATCGCAAGTCAACAACGGCTTGTCCGTTCCGGTCAGCGGGCTGCCGGCGTTCGATGTATTGGCAATATCCACCGATCCGTCCGGCTTCTTGACCAGCCATGTCCAGCCGGAACCGAAGTTGGTAACACAGGCCTTGCTGAATTCTTCCTTGAACTTGTCGAATGAACCCCACTTGGCATTGATCGCATCGCCAAGCTGGCCGGACGGAGCGCCGCCGCCGTTCGGCGTCATGCAGTTCCAGTAGAAAGTATGGTTCCACACCTGGGCTGCGTTGTTGAACACGCCGCCGGATGATTTCTTGATAATCTCTTCCAGAGAGGCATTCTCGAATTCGGAGCCTTTGATCAGGTTATTCAGATTCGTGACATAGGCTTGATGATGCTTGCCGTAATGGTATTCGAGAGTTTCCTTTGAAATATGCGGTGCCAGTGCATCCATCGGATAAGGAAGAGGCGGGAGCGTATGTTCCATGGTAGATCCTTTCAGTTTGTTCGAACGATATTTGGTAAAACGTCAATTGTAAGTCGGATGACGAATGCCTGCATCGTCCCGCCATTGATGAAACGGTGTCGGGACAGGATAGGAACCCATTCAGTCCAGCGATGGCTGTACGCTGGCGATGCCCACTTGCGCAGTGCCTGTCGCCAGCCGCATGGTGATGATTTCTCGCGCATGAAGGTCCTTGGGCGCGCGCACGATCTTGCCCCTCGCATCGGTAACGATGGTGTAACCGCGTTCCAGCGTACGCTGGGGATTGAGCAGTTCCAGTTGCGATCGCAATGACGCGAGGGCTTGCCGGCGTTGCGCATTGTTGGTTGCCAGGTTGACGCCGATACGGCGCGCGCTGTCGGCCAGTTGCATACGACGCGCCACTATATTGGGCAACTGCGCCGACAAACGGGTTCCAAGATGCAGCAATGTAAATCGCGCCTGCGTCAGTGGCGTTCGGGTTGCATGCGCCAGCCGAACCCGCAGTCCGCGCAATTTCAAGCGTTCATGTGCAATATAGGCGGACGGGCTGACCAGCCGCCGTGACAGCCAGTCCAGGGTCTGCGCAGTGTCGGCCAGGCGCCGCCGCAGTGCACGGGCGAGATCGCCGGCATGCATTTCCAGCGTGGCGAGCCAGTCGTCACGCGCCGCGGCAGCCAGTTCGGCCGCGGCGGTGGGCGTGGGCGCGCGCAGATCGGCCGCGAAGTCGGCAATCGTGAAATCGGTTTCATGGCCGACGCCGGCGACGACCGGCATCGAGCATGCCGCAATCGCCCGGGCAACGTTTTCATGATTGAACGACCACAAGTCTTCGATGCTGCCGCCGCCGCGGCATACCAGCAGGACATCGCATTCGGCGCGCATCGATGCCGTGCTGATCGCCTGCGCGATTTTTTGCGCGGCGCCTTCACCCTGAACCGGGGTCGGATACAGGATCACGCAAACATGCGGTGCGCGACGACGCAGTGTGGTCAGGATATCGCGCAGCGCCGCGGCCTGCGGACTGGTGACGATACCGATGGTCCTGGCGAATTGTGGCAGCGGGCGCTTGCGGTCGGCATCGAACATTCCTTCCGCCGCCAGCTTTTCCTTGAGTTGCAGGAATGCTTCGTAAAGATTGCCGACGCCGGCGCGCCGGATCGATTCCACGTTAAGCTGATAATCGCCGCGTGCCGCATATAACGTCACAAGCGCGCGTACTTCGACCTTGTCGCCTTCACGCGGCATGAACCCGGCGTACTGGGCTCTGCCTCGAAACATGACCGACTTGACCTGTGCGGCATCGTCCTTGAGCGTGAAATACCAGTGCCCGGATGCGGCGCGTGTAAAGTTGGAAATCTCGCCGGACACCCAGGCCAGCGGAAAGCTGCGCTCCAGAGTCCGCGCCACCGCTTGATTCAAGGCTGAAACCGTCAATACAGGCGGCATGGAGTTTATATTTTCATCACTATCGCTAGGATTCATGCGGTCTTCCAAAGAGAAATCTGTCCACAGGCCCGTCAATCTGTCATTTAAATGTCATAACCCGGATTGGCTTGATCCTGTTTCCTTTAAGTATTTGATTATAAAGAGAAACTTAAAATTCCCCATTGATATACAATAAAGAAAAATCCTTGCGAATCAAGGGCTTTTATGATTCGACTTTAAGTTGTTCACAAAGTTATCCACACATTTATGGGGGAATGTACAAAGCTTGATATCAACGCAGGGTCATTGCATGCAGCGGTTGTAGTGAAAATTCAGAACAATGCCTTTTCTGCAACCTCAAACCTGAATATCGGAACGATCGGGGGCAAACATAAACCACACGATCATGATTTCTTGTGTGTTGCCGCTTGCTCACAAAGGCCCAACACGTTACATTCTGCATCCAGACATTCGTATCCGTTCAAGGAGTTTTTTTTGCTCGCCATCATTCAAGCTGCAGGTTGGCCGATCTGGTTCCTGCTTGTTGCCTCCATCGTTGCCCTGACATTAATTATCGAAAGAATATTGTACCTGCGGCGCAATCGCATTTTGCCGCCGAGCTTGCTACATGAGGTGATTCGGGTCTATCACAATGGAAAAATCAACGGCGACGTGATTGAGCAACTCGAACAAAATTCGCCGTTGGGCCGGGTACTGGCCGCAGGATTGCGCAATGTCGACTCACCGCGAGAAGTGATGAAGGAATCGATTGAGGAGGCCGGACGAGGCACGGCTCACGAATTGGAGCGGTTCCTGACCACATTAGGAACGATTGCGACGCTGGCGCCGCTCATGGGGTTATTCGGCACGATCGTGGGCATGATTGAAATTTTCGGATCGCAGAATGCATCGGGCGCCAATCCTACCCAGCTCGCACATGGAATTTCGGTGGCCTTGTACAACACCGGATTCGGTCTCGCGATCGCGATGCCCGCACTGATTTTCTATCGCCATTTCCGCGCACTGGTTGAAGGTTTCGTGGTCGACATGGAGCAGCAGGCGGTGAAATTTGTCGATATCGTGCACGGTGGGCGTCAATAGGCGATTTGACATGATCACAAGAGTGAGCGATCGACCATGAACTTCCGAAAAGGGAAAAGCCGCGAAGATCCGGAAATCAACCTGATTGCGTTTATCGACGTATTGCTGGTGATCCTGATTTTTCTGATGGTGACCACTACCTACAGCAAATTCACCGCGTTGGAGATTACCTTGCCCATCGCGGACGCGGAAAAAGCAATGGAACGCCCGTTTGAAATCAACGTCGTCATCGATGCCCAGGGACGGTACGCGGTCAATAATGTGCAGGTATCGTCGCGCGATGCCGACGCACTGGCCGAGGATCTGAAAGCTGCGGCGGGCGACCGGAGTGATTCGAAGAGAGAGCCGGTGGTGATCATCAATGCCGATATGATGGCGTCCCATCAGACAGTCATCAATGTGCTTCAAGCCGCGCGTCTCGCAGGCTTGGCGCAGTTGACGTTTGCCGCCCAGACAAGCGGTAAAAAATAATTTGCCGATTGCGGCAGGATGTAATTGATGCAGCGCGACTCGATCACATGATCGGGTTGCGTAAAGCTCCAGGTGCCGCCGGTAGCGGCTGTTGCTGCTCCAATTCAATCAGCGGACCCCACACAGCGTGTCTTTCCAATCTAATTCACCTGAATCGATGTTGACGCGCGCCTGGATGCGGCGCGGAATATTGGCTTGCATCTTGTGGCCGCTCTCCCTGCTGTTTCATCTGCTGATCGTACTTCGGCGCAATCTGTATCGCTCCGGAATCCTGAAAAAGACTCGCCTGCCGGTGCCGGTCATTATCGTAGGCAACGTATTCATCGGCGGCACCGGGAAAACGCCGCTCGTCATCTGGCTGGTCGAGGCATTGCGCCGTGCCGGTCACACACCTGGCGTCATTTCGCGCGGCCATGGCGCGACCAATCGCGTGCCGCGATTGGTCGCGCCGGATTCGGCGCCGGATTTGGTGGGCGATGAGCCGGTGTTGATTGCACAGCGAACCCAAGCTCCGGTGGCGGTCGGCCGCAAGCGCCCGGACGCCGCACGGGCTCTGTTGGCCGCGCATCCGGAAGTCAGCGTCATCATATCGGACGACGGCTTGCAGCATTACGCACTGGAACGCGACATCGAAATCGTATTGTTCGATGCGCGCGGCAACGGCAATGGCTGGTTGTTGCCTGCCGGACCGCTGCGCGAACCCGTGTCGAGGAGACGCGACTTTACCGTTGCAAACGCAGAACGGGTTTCTCCGGATTTGCCCAAAGACGCGATCCGGATGCAATTGGCAGGGACGGTCGCAGAGCGATTGATCGACCGCTCGCAATCCATTGCGCTAGGATCCATGTCAATGCATTTCGAGGGCGTCGAAGCGCCGCGCATCACCGCCGCCGCAGGTATCGGCAATCCGGCGCGGTTTTTCATGATGCTGGGTGCCGCGGGGCTGAGCTTCGATGAAATGCCATTGCCCGACCATTATGCTTTCAACGAAAATGTTTTTGCCGGCGCGTCCGCCGATATCATCCTGATCACGGAGAAGGATGCAGTAAAATGTAGCCGGATTGATGCTCTTAAAACCGACCCGCGGTTATGGGTTGTGCCGGTAACGGCGCATATCGATGAAGCGCTGGCGGAAAAAATTCTGGAGAAATTGCGTGGACACCCGACTGCTTGATATCCTGGTTTGCCCGATCTGCAAGGGGCCGCTTGAATACGATAAAAATGCACAAGAGCTGATTTGTCGCCCCGACAAGCTTGCCTACCCGATTCGCGACGGCATCCCGATCATGTGGGCGGACGATGCCCGGGATTTGAATGCGCCGCCTGCCGCCGCGCCAGCGACCTCGCCGCCCGGCTGATTCTCGGCGCGATATCGAACCGGCAGGGGCGACCGGCGGTAAAGGTCATCTGACCGTCCGATTTTTTATTCATATCTGAACCTTCATGTCCTTTATCGTCATTATTCCTGCTCGTCTCGCTTCCAGCCGCTTGCCGAACAAGCCGCTGGCGGATCTGGGCGGCAAACCGATGGTAGTCAGGGTCGCGGAGCGGGCAATCGAATCGGGCGCGGCGCAAGTCATCGTGGCAACCGATCACGACGACATTGCTGCCGCATGCCGGCGGCACGGGGTGCAAGTGCGGATGACGAGCGCCGATCATCCGTCAGGTACGGATCGTATTGCGGAAGTGGCTGCCGCCATTGGTTTGTCATCCGATGCGGTGGTGGTCAATGTACAGGGCGACGAGCCGCTTATCGACCCGGCGCTGATCGCCGGCACCGCCGCGCAAATCAAGGCCGACGTACCAATGGCGACCGCGGCTCATCCGATCGACAATGCAGCGGACCTGTTCAATCCGAACGTGGTGAAGGTGGTACTGGACCGGACCGGACGTGCGCTTTATTTTTCTCGCGCGGCGATACCTTGGCATCGCGATGCTTTTTCGCAATCGATGCAGACGCTTCCTGCCGCTTATGGCCCGTTGCGCCACATCGGGCTGTATGCCTATGGGAATGCATTTTTGCAAGCCTATCCAAGACTGGAACCATCGCCGCTGGAGCAAATAGAAGCGCTTGAGCAACTGCGCGTACTGTGGCATGGCTTCCCGATCGCAGTCCACGTAACGCATACGGCGCCTGCCGCCGGTGTCGATACTCCGGAGGATTTGGCTCGCGTGAGGCGCCATTTCAGCGAGTGAGTTGGCCGAAATCAACGCCAAAACGCCGCATTGATGAAATTCTGTGGTAAGTTCCATGCAGCGCAAAATTGACAAGAAAAATGTCCTTTCATAAGTCTTGCAATAGCAACTTTCGCAATAGAATTCAAAACTCGTTTAGGAAACAACATGCGCCTCATCCTGTTAGGAGCGCCTGGTGCCGGTAAAGGTACGCAAGCCACTTTCATCAAGGAAAAATACAACATCCCGCAGATTTCGACGGGTGACATGCTGCGCGCTGCCGTGAAAGCGGGAACCCCGCTGGGCATGGCAGCGAAGAAGGTTATGGACGCGGGCGGACTGGTATCGGACGACATCATCATCGGTTTGGTCAAGGACCGCCTGAAGCAGGCTGACTGCGCGAAGGGCTACTTGTTCGACGGCTTTCCGCGGACGATTCCACAAGCCGATGCGATGAAGGACGCCGGCGTCGCCATCGATTACGTACTGGAAATCGACGTGCCGGACGAAGCCATTGTCGAGCGCATGAGCGGGCGCAGGGTGCATCCTGCATCGGGACGCACTTATCACATCGCGTTCAATCCACCCAAAGCCGACGGCAAGGACGATGCAACCGGTGAAGCCTTGATCCAGCGCGACGATGACAAGGAAGAGACTGTCAAAAAGCGGTTGTCGGTATATCACGAACAGACCGAAGTACTGGTGGATTACTATAATAATTGGGCAAAATCCGGCCGGCCAGGCGCGCCAAAATATCGCAAGATTGCGGGCGTCGGTCCGGTCGATGCGATCCGCGACCGCGCATTTGCGGCGCTGGCGGACTAAATGAAAGCGGACCATGTGTCCGCTTTTTTTTTTGCTTGCCGAAACGTCGAGTCGACCAGTCCGGCCCATGTGGGAAATCAAAAAGGTGACGGAAATTTTTGCAGTGCGCAGTAATCGCAGGACAACGACAGCAGGCATCTTCCGTATCAGACGATGCCTGCCGTCGCCATCCTCCGGAATGTCGTCGTGGTTATTACTTTGTTGTGATACTAAGAAGGAGTCAATATGGCAGCAGGTTTATGGTTCGCCATGGGTTGCGGTGTTCTCGCCGTCATCTATGGATTGATGTCTCGCAGCTGGATCCTGAAGCAGGACGCCGGCAATTCTCGGATGCAGGAAATTGCAGCCGCCATTCAAGTGGGCGCTGCGGCTTATCTGGCGCGGCAGTACCGCACGATTGCAATCGTTGGCGTGGTGCTGTTTCTTGTCATCGGTTTTGTTCCGGGATTGGGCTGGCCTACCGCGATCGGCTTCTTGATCGGCGCAGTGCTGTCCGGTGCATGCGGTTTCATCGGCATGAACGTTTCGGTGCGCGCCAATGTGCGCACAGCGCAAGCCGCCACCAAGGGAATGAATGAGGCGCTCGATGTCGCATTCAAGGGTGGTGCGATCACCGGCATGCTGGTGGTTGGATTGGGCTTGCTCGGCGTAACCGCTTTCTATTGGTATCTCACCTGGTCTGCGCAGGGAAACGCAGCGTCGCTGCACGATATCATCAAGCCGTTGATCGGACTCGCGTTCGGCGCCTCGCTGATCTCCATTTTCGCTCGCCTGGGCGGCGGCATCTTTACCAAGGGCGCCGACGTCGGCGCCGACCTGGTAGGCAAGGTTGAAGCCGGCATTCCCGAAGACGATCCGCGCAACCCTGCGGTGATTGCCGACAACGTCGGTGACAACGTTGGCGATTGTGCCGGCATGGCGGCCGACCTGTTCGAAACCTATGTCGTGACCTTGATTGCAACCATGCTGCTCGGCACGCTGATGTTCAAAGGCGCCGAAATGCAGGCTGTACTCTATCCATTGCTGTTGGGCGGCGTGTCGATCATCGGATCGATTATCGGTTGCTCGCTGGTCAAGGCAAAGCCGGGCAAGAAAATCATGTCGGCGCTGTACACCGGCTTGTGGTGGGCAGCGGGCCTTTCGCTGATCGGCTTTGGTGCGGTTACCTGGATGGTCTGGACCGACCAGGCGATGCGTATCAGCATGATGGGATCGGCAATCGTCGGTATCGTGCTGACCGGCCTGATGGTGTACATCACCGAATACTATACCGGCACCGATTTCAAGCCGGTGAAGCATATCGCCGAAGCCTCCACTACAGGACACGGCACCAACATTATCGCCGGCCTGGGCGTGTCAATGCGTTCCACCGCTTATCCGGTGCTGTCCGTCTGTGTCGCGATTCTGGTTTCGTACTGGCTCGGCGGTTTGTACGGCATCGCCATTGCCGCTACATCGATGCTGTCGATGGCCGGTATCGTGGTGGCGCTCGACGCCTACGGTCCGATTACCGACAATGCCGGCGGCATCGCCGAAATGTCCGGTATGCCGGACTCGGTACGCGCGATTACCGATCCGCTTGATGCGGTCGGCAATACCACCAAGGCGGTGACCAAAGGCTATGCAATCGGTTCGGCCGGTCTGGCCGCGCTGGTGCTGTTTGCCGATTACACGCATGCTCTCGATGCGGTCGGCAACAGCACTTCGTTTGACTTGTCCAATCCGCGCGTGATCGTCGGCTTGTTCATCGGCGGCTTGATTCCGTATTTGTTCGGTGCGATGGCGATGGAAGCGGTCGGCCGCGCAGCCGGTGCAGTGGTGGTTGAGGTACGACGCCAGTTCCGCGACATCAAGGGCATCATGGATGGCACGGGTAAGCCGGAGTACGACAAGGCGGTCGACATGCTGACCACCGCGGCGATCAAGGAAATGATTATTCCATCCCTGTTGCCTGTCATCGTTCCGATTCTGGTCGGATTGATCCTCGGGCCTGCGGCATTGGGCGGTGTATTGATGGGTGCGATCGTAACCGGTATCTTCGTCGCGATTTCGATGACCACCGGTGGCGGCGCCTGGGACAATGCGAAGAAATATATTGAAGATGGGAATCACGGCGGCAAAGGATCCGAAGCCCATAAGGCTGCGGTCACCGGCGATACCGTCGGCGATCCGTACAAGGATACCGCCGGACCCGCGATCAATCCGTTGATCAAGATCATCAATATCGTCGCGTTGCTGATCGTTCCGTTGTTGCCTGCCGCCGGCATGCAAGCCGCCAGCGGACACGAAACATCAGCACCGGCCGTAACGGCGACGCAGAATGCGCCCACCGATGCGTCGGCGCCGCCTGCAAACAAACCCTGAGCTTGAAACAGGAATAAAAAAGGCAGCTTCGGCTGCCTTTTTTATTCGATGAAAATATTGCTAGAATTAGCCACATTCGACGTGAATGAAATAAGCTTGAATCGTCGTCACATTTAAATCGGAAAAGCTATGCAGATACAAGGTGGAGTATTCATTATCACAGGCGGTGCATCCGGCTTGGGCGCGGCAACCGCGCGCATGATTACGGACAACTGCGGGAAAGTGGTTCTTGCGGATGTACAAGTCGACTTGGGCGAACAACTCGCGGGAGAACTTCAGGGCAAGTTTGTCAAATGCGATGTGACATCCGAAGCGGATGGCAAGGCGGTGGTCGATGCGGCGCTGGCATTGGGAACCTTGCGCGGACTGGTCAATTGCGCAGGCGTCGCGCCTGCGGTGAAAACAGTCGGCAAGGACGGCCCGCATGCGCTGGATGTTTTTCAAAGAACCGTGAATATCAACCTGGTCGGCACCTTCAACATGGCGCGGCTGGCGGCGGACGCGATGGCAAAAACCGATGCAACCGAGCAAGGCGAGCGCGGCGTCATCATCAACACCGCATCGGTGGCGGCCTATGACGGCCAGATCGGCCAGGCGGCCTATGCATCATCGAAGGCGGCGGTCGTCGGCCTGACATTGCCGATGGCGCGCGATTTGTCGCGCAACGGCATTCGGGTCATGACGATCGCTCCGGGTATTTTTGAAACGCCGATGTTGCTGGGCATGCCGCAGGAAGTGCAGGATGCGCTGGGCCGTATGGTGCCGTTCCCGCCGCGTCTCGGCAAAGCCGCCGAGTTTGCGCATTTGGCAAAGACAATCATTGAAAATATGATGTTGAACGGCGAAACGATCCGTCTCGACGGCGCGATACGAATGCAACCGAAGTAATCGGGGAACATTTGCGGGAATGACGATTTTGTTTGCCAAATTCGTTGATGAAAGCGCGAGCCATGATCAGACATGAAATCATTGCGCTCGCCGCAGGTTTTGTTTTTCTCGCCGGTTGTGCGACAGGGCCGGACCCGTCGCATCAGGCTTCCGGCATTTCGCGCGCAGTTCCGGAAAGCACAAGCGCATATGCCGAAAAGCCCGGGTGGATCGCAAAAAAATTCATGGTGGTTGCCGCCAATCCGCTTGCAACCGATGCCGGCTATCGCATATTGAAGGCCGGCGGTTCGGCGGTCGACGCGGCAATCGCCACGCAGATGGTGTTGACTCTGGTTGAGCCGCAATCGTCCGGTATCGGTGGCGGCGCATTTCTGATGCATTTCGACGGTAAATCGGTTAGCGCTTTCGACGGTCGCGAAACCGCGCCTGCAGCGGCAACTGAAAAACTGTTCCAGACCGCAGACGGCAAACCGATGAATTTCCAGGACGCCGTGGTGGGCGGACGATCCGTCGGCGTGCCCGGCGTATTGCGCATGTTGGAACTGGCTCATGCGCAATACGGCAAACTGGCCTGGGCAACATTATTTGCACCTGCGATCCGGTTGGCCGAAGACGGTTTTGCGATCAGTCCGCGCTTGGCGGGCTTGCTCAAGGCCGAGCTGCATTTGCGAAAAGATCCGGTGGCTGCAGCATATTTTTACGCCGTTAACGGTGAACCGCTGCCAGTCGGGCATGTCCTGAAAAACCCTGAACTGGCAAACGTGCTGCGTGAAATCGCCGGTGGCGGCGCCGACGCTTTTTATAAAGGCCGGATTGCGCACGACATCGCGGCGAAAGTAAGAAACCATGCTTCCAACCCAGGAACGCTGACCGTGGCCGATGTCGCCGCTTACCAGGCAAAAGTACGTGATCCGGTTTGTTCGGATTACAAGGTATGGACGGTATGCGGCATGCCGCCGCCATCATCCGGCGGCATCGCGATCGCACAGATGCTCGGCATACTGGAAAACAAAAATATCGCTTCGTTCGCGCCGAAAGGCGGCGCGCTTGATGCCGATGCGGTGCATCTTTTTTCCGAGGCGGGCCGCCTGACCTATGCAGATCGCGCGCATTACGTTGCTGATACCGACTTTGTGCCGCTGCCGGGCAATAGCCTGAAACCGCTGATTGATAAAACATATCTGGCGGCGCGTGCCGCGGAAATCACGAACAAGTCCATGGGACAGGCCAGACCGGGCGCGCCTCCGGCGTGGACTGCCGTATCAGGTTCGGACACTTCGCCGGACTTGCCATCGACTTCCCATATTTCGATCGTGGATGCACAAGGCCATGCGGTAGCGATGACCACCACGATTGAAAATGCGTTCGGATCACGCCAAATGGTGCGCGGCTTTTTGCTCAACAATCAGTTGACCGATTTTTCATTCAATTCAGCCGATGCGGCCGGTCCGATAGCAAACCGCGTGCAGGGCGGGAAACGCCCGCGCAGTTCGATGGCGCCTACCTTGGTGTTTGAGAAAGACAACAAAAACCTGGTCCTCGCAATCGGTTCGCCGGGAGGGCCGGCAATCATCAATTACATCGGCAAGGTATTGATCGGCATGATGGATTGGGGACTCAATGTGCAGCAGGCGATCAACCTGCCGAACTTCGGTAGCCGCAACGGTCCGACCGAACTTGAGCGGGGCTACGTATCCGAGGAACTGATCCGGCAACTGAAAGAGAAAGGCCACGAAGTTCGAACCATCGACCAGACTTCCGGCTTGCACGGCATCATGCGCCTCACGATTCAAGGTCAGGCGATGTGGTTTGGCGGAGCCGATCCCCGCAGGGAAGGTATTGCGCAAGGCGACTGAGTGTTCGCCCGCATGTTTGTGCGAATCGTTAACTGAACCTATCCATCCCCTGTGTTGAAAGCGCCACGCCATGCCGAACATGCAATCGTTTTCAAAAACCGATGCGCCTGTTAATCTGTCGGCATGGGAGCACAAAATAAAACAGGACTGATACTGACTGGCGGTGGCGCGCGGGCGGCGTACCAGATCGGTGTATTACAGGCGGTATCATCCATTCTGACCGAAGCAGGATGGGCGCCCGAACGCAATCCATTCGACATCGTGTGCGGCACGTCGGCAGGCGCGATCAACGCGACTGCGCTTGCCTGCCGCGCCGACAACTTCAGCGAGAGCGTGCAAACACTGTCGCGGGTCTGGGAAAACATCGAAGTTGCCCAGGTTTACCGCGCCGATTCCATCGGCGTGGTTCGTACCGGCGCGAAATGGCTGTCGCTGCTGTCGTTCGGCTGGCTGCTGCGCAAATGGCGCGCTAATCCGCCCAACGCGCTGCTGGACAACACGCCATTGGTAACCCTGTTGCATCGATTGCTGGATTTGCCGCGGCTTGATGCGGTACTGACCGACGGGACCGTGCACGCGCTGGCCGTCACGGCATCTTCCTATACCGCCGGACATCACATCACTTTTTTTCAGACCGCTGCGGATATCAAGCCATGGCACCGGATGCAGCGCTTCGCGTTGCAGGACCAGATCAGCATCGAACATTTATTGGCATCGTCGGCGATTCCGCTGATCTTTCCGGCTACACCGCTTTACTGCGATGGACGGCGCGAATATTGCGGCGACGGGTCAATGCGGCAGCTCGCGCCGATTTCGCCGGCAATTCATCTGGGAGCCAGCAAGGTTTTCGTGATCGGGGCTGGACGGCTAATGGAACCTCGGCCTGACCCGGCCGAGCTGGCTTCGTATCCGACCGTGGCGCAGATAGCCGGGCATGCGATGTCAAGCATTTTTCTGGACAGCCTTGCGGTGGATATAGAACGGCTGAATCGGATCAATCTGACATTGTCGGTGTTGACGGAGGAGCAGAAAGCCACGACGTTACTTCGCCCGATCGAGATGCTGATCATTGCACCATCGCAGCGTCTGGATGAAATCGCGAGCCGCCACGTCCGCAGCCTGCCAGCGCCGGTCAGGGCGCTTTTGGGCGGAATCGGTGCAACCGAACTGCGCGGGTCGGCACTGGCGTCTTATTTGCTGTTTGAAGCAAGCTACACCAATGATTTGATTCGGCTGGGGCAGCGCGATACGCTGGTGCGCCGCTCCGACGTGCTTGCTTTTTTTGGACCCAACAATGCACAGGTTGAAGAGAGCGCCGGGAATGCGCAATCCAAAACACCTGCGGTTTGCTGACAATATGAGCGTTTACGGGCTATTCAGTGGCGCCGATGATGGTGGTCATGTGACCGGAACTGCCGTTGTTGGTGGTCGTGACGAGGATGCCAATGGCGTTCGTTATAGCCTCTGCTGAAACGCACTACGGGCGCCGGCTGCACGTAGATCGGCTGCGGAACGATATAGGTGGGATGTGGTTGTACATAAACGGGGTGCGGTTGCACATAGACTGGTTGCGCGGGCACATACACTACTGGCGGTGAGTTGTAAATTGTCGGCGGTGGAAAAGAAGAACCGATGCTGACGGACCAACTCACTCCGGAACGGTCATGTGCCATCGCAAGCGGGGTACTCATCATCAGGCATGCAACGCCTATCAATGCGCCAACCGTGATTGTTCTTTTCATGACTTTCTCCTTCATTGTCGGGACGCTTACTATTTGTATTTAACGCCAGAATGGACCGTCGATGGTGGTTCCAGAATCTCGAAGAGCGATAAATTTTGAAACAATTTGTATCAGAAGCGCAGAAATGCCAAAGAATATTCTTCGCTCGAAAAATCGGATTTTATGAATTCCCGCCGCTGGGAATTACGGTTTTACAAAAAACTCATGACTCGCCTAAGCGGTAATGTTTTTTGAAATGCTATTGATTTCCTGTGAGCAATAGAGGTGTGCCCAGAAACGTTGATTCGTCCTTCACAAACCGTTACCCTATGGTATCGAAGTTCGATTACTATTGTTAATACTGCAACGCAAAATGAAAAAATAGTGATTATCAAATATTTGAAGATTTGCCTGCTTCTCTTTGCTTTCTCATTATTGAGTGTTAATGTTGTTGCAAAAGAATCGGTATTCATAGAAACGATTTCTGTTGCGGATTTGCCAAAGGAAGCTCGCCAGACCTTGGTGCTGATCAAGCAGGGCGGGCCTTTTCCGTACGACAAAGACGGTTCGGTTTTTGGTAACTATGAAGGCTTGTTACCGAAGCAAAAGCGAGGGTATTATCACGAATTCACCGTAAAAACGCCGCGGGTGCGCAATCGGGGAGCCCGCCGGATCGTTGTCGGCGGAGATTTGGCTACATCACGAAAATACTATTACACGGATAACCACTATGCGACTTTCAAACGCATCAAAGAGTAAGTGAACATTTACGCCCTTACAACGCGAACGGATCGCCAGGAATCGGCAATGCACGAACCGCCAGGAGAAATAAGCTTGTTCAAAACCGTGCCGCCGAACGTGGTTCAGTCCATTCGTGCATTTCGTGTCACCGACCTGCAGGCGGAAGCTGCTCGTCTGGGCCAGCACTTTCTGTATGCGCACTGTGCGCATGCCACCACCAAGCAGCAAGTGTTGGCGATAATCGCCGGCGCTTTCCATTTTCCCAAGCATTTTGGCAAGAATTTCGATGCGCTTTATGACTGCCTGACCAGTCTGGTCTATAAATCCGGTCAGCAATCCGGATTTCTCGTAGTTCTGGAGCAATTGCCGAATACCACGAAATTCGACAAGGAAGCCCGCGAAACATTGCTGGATGTGTTCCGTGATGCTGCGGACTTCTGGGCCGACAAGAAAGTCGCGTTCCGTGTGTTCTATTCATTTCAATAGCGCATAGACAAAATCAGTGTGCAAAAGCCGGCCTCTGTCGGCTTTTTAGTGGGCCTACCCACAGTGGTACGGTACAATGCGCGCCATGAAAAGCATCGTGATTCTGATTTCCGGCCGCGGCAGCAACATGGAAGCGATCGTTCGCACTGCTCGTGCAGAGCAATGGCCGGTCAGAATTGCCGCCGTCATCAGCAATCGTCCGGATGCGGCCGGCCTGGCTTTTGCAGCACAGCATGATATTCCGGTTGCAGTGGTGCCCAACAAGAACTACGCCACGCGCGAGGAATTCGACAGCGCACTGAAGGCGGAAATCGACAAGTTTTCCCCCGATCTGGTGGTTCTGGCAGGATTTCTGCGAATCCTGACGCCAGCGTTCGTCGAGTATTATGCCGGACGCATGCTCAATATCCATCCTTCTTTATTGCCCGCATTTCCCGGTCTGGCAACGCATCGCCAGGCGTTGGATGCTGGCGTGAAGGTGCATGGCGCAACAGTTCACTTCGTTACCGCACATTTGGATCATGGTCCGATCGTCGCGCAAGCCGTGGTCCCGATATTGGCAGGCGATACTGAAGAAATCCTGGCAGCGCGGGTGCTTGAACAGGAACACCTTATCCTTCCGCGCGCGATACGCTGGTTCATCGAAGGCAAGCTGTCAATCGAAAATGGCTGCGTACATATTGCTTCATAGCGCACCACGTTTTACTGCGGCTCCACAAAAATAATTTATGAAAGATTCAGCATGAGATTGCCGCCCGCGATCGTCGCCCACACCGAAGAAGTCTTGCGTGAAATTTTGCGTTTCACCGGACCGGCAGACAGCACGCTATCGCGCTATTTTCGCGACCACCCCAAGCTCGGCTCGCGCGAGCGCGGCGTGATCGCAGAAGCTGTTTACGGGCTGTTGCGCAACAAATCCGTCTATACCAGTTTTGCAGAATCCGGCAGCGGCCCGCTCATGCGGCGCCTGGCGTTGCTCGGGTTGGCCGATGCAGCCGGCGTGGAAGCGCTAGGCGGCCTATCGGAAGAAGAAGCGCAATGGCTGGCGCGGGTGATGGATATCGATCGCAGTATGCTGCCTGCGCCGCTGCGGGCAAACCTGCCGCAGTGGCTGTTCGACAAACTGGTGGCACGCCTTGGGGAACCGACGGCACTGGAATTTGCGGAAGCGTTGAATCGGCCCGCACCGCTCGACTTGCGAGTCAACTCGATCAAGGCAACGCGCGAAGACGTCATTGCGTCGCTGGCCACGGCGCCGATTCTCTGTGAGCAGACTCCATATGCCCCGCTGGGTATTCGGATCATCAAAAAGCCCGCACTGCAAAATCTTCCCATTTTCAAAAATGGCTTGATTGAAGTACAGGACGAGGGCAGTCAACTGCTGTCGCAGATCGTCGGCGCCAAGAGAGGCGAGATGGTAGTCGATTTCTGTGCAGGCGCTGGCGGCAAGACGCTGGCGCTGGGCGCGCTGATGCGTAACACAGGACGTCTGTACGCGTTCGATGTATCGGAAAAACGTCTCGCAAAAATGAAACCTCGCGTAGCACGAAGCGGTTTGTCGAATGTCCATCCGGTCCAGATCGCGCATGAAAATGATGCCAAGGTCAAGCGGCTGGCGGGAAAGATCGATAGGGTGCTAGTCGATGCTCCCTGCAGCGGCTTAGGCACGTTGCGCCGTAATCCGGACGTCAAATGGCGCCAAGTACCTCAATCGCTGACCGAACTGAATGTGAAGCAGCAGGCCATTTTGGCCGGTGCAGCGCGCCTGGTGAAGGCCGGCGGCCGTCTCGTATATGCGACCTGCAGCATTCTTGATGAAGAAAACGAGGCAATTGTCGAACAGTTTTTATCCACCCATGATGACTTCCAATTGGTGCCGATGAAAGATGTGTGCGCCGAACAGAAGATCGACCTCGACATGCAGGATTACCTCAAGCTTTATCCGCACGTGCATCAAACCGATGGATTTTTCGCTGCGGTACTCGAGAGGAAAAAGTGAGTGTCCTGATCCGCGGTGCATTTGCCCTGGCCGGATTTCTGGCTGTCGCACCGAGCGTTCAAGCATTTGATCCGGATACATCGCCCGTCGCAGCGCAAGGGACGTTGCAAGTAGCGTTTGCGCCCTGGGACGACATCGAGAGTGTGATTGTCGATGCGATCGACGCTGCAAAAACGCAGGTTCTCGTGCAAGCTTACCTGTTGACCAACAGAAAAATCGCCGCTACGCTCATTGCTGCGCATCGCCGCGGAGTGGACGTTCAAGTGTTGGCCGATGCGGAACAGCATGCGAGAACAGGCTCATCAAAATTGACCGAATTGGCAGCGGCCGGCATCACGGTTCGGCTGGAGACGAAATATCAAAATGCGCATAACAAGGTCATCGTGATCGATGCCGCCACATCCGATGCGACGCTCATTACGGGCAGTTTTAATTTCACCTGGACTGCGCAACACAAGAATGCGGAAAACATACTTGTAGTGCGAAAAAATCCGCAACTCGCCTCCCGCTATAAGTTGAACTGGGAGCGTCACCGGCAGGACGCTAGCCCTTATAAAAAATGACGCATACACCGCTTTCCAATCTATGGCCTGCCACCATGTCCGATCTGCTTGCTCCAGGCATGCTGTGGCAGATCGGCACAGTCGCGGCATGCATTGCGTTGGGTTGGCTGTTGGCGCGATTGTTGCGAGGGAAGATTGTTGCACGCGGTGCGACATTGCGTGTGATGCGGCTCGGCGTGGAAAGCTTTGCACGCGTGCTATCCCCGGTACTCGCACTGATTCTGATTGCAATCGCCAAACCGATTCTCGCGCAGTGGTATCCAGTCGATCTGTTGCGCGTGGCGATGCCATTGGTCGGATCGTTTGCCTTGATTCGATTGATGTTCTACGTATTGCATAAGGCGTTTGCGCGCGGCGGCCGCACAGGAAGCTTTTTGCTGTTGTTTGAGAAGCTGTTCGCAACGCTGGTCTGGGTTGGCGTAGCGATATACATCGTCGGCTGGTGGCCGGGCATGGTGCAATATCTCGATGAGACTACCGTTCCCATCGGTCGTCATTCGGCTTCCTTGCTGACGATGGTTCAGGCGGCGGCATCTGTCGCGGTAACGCTGATTCTGGCGCTTTGGGTCGGTGCGATTCTCGAAGAACGTTTGATGCAACTCGATACGATGCATTCATCGCTGCGAGCCGTCATGGCACGCATGGGCCGCGCGACCCTGATTCTTGTCGCGGTCTTGGTCAGCTTGTCGCTGGTCGGCATCGATCTTACGGTGTTGTCGGTATTCGGCGGAGCGCTCGGTGTTGGCATCGGACTGGGTTTGCAAAAGCTGGTGAGCAGTTACGTATCCGGCTTCGTGATTTTGCTGGAGCGCAGTCTTGCGATTGGCGACATGGTCACGGTTGACAAATATTCAGGCAGAGTCACGCAAATCAACACGCGCTACACAGTACTGCGCGCCGGCGATGGTGTTGAAGCCGTGATACCGAATGAGATGCTGGTATCCGGTCCGGTACAAAATTTCTCGTTGACTGATCGTCTTACAAGATTGGCAACTCAGGTAACCGTCGGGTATGAGACGGATGTTGATCTGGTGTTGCCATTGCTTGAGGAAGCTTCCGCGAGCATCGCTCGTGTGGCGAAGGAACCCCCGCCTTGCGCATTTCTGCTCAAATTCGGCGCAGATGGATTGGAGCTGGAACTTGGATTCTGGATCAGCGATCCGGAAAATGGCCGGCTTGGCGTGTTGTCCGATGTCAATAAGGCAATCTGGCAGGCATTGCGGACGCATCAAATCAACATTCCGTATCCGCAGCGTGAATTAAGGTTGATTGATAGACAATTTCCGGGAAAAGCCAATACATCGTCCGATACATAGCGTATCGGACGGCATTGGACAAAGAGGGTAGAATTACGCACGCAAAATTCAATACCTGACTTCCTTTTGCATGCAAGAAAGATGGGTCCTGTCGCACGTATGCAATTCATATTGGAGTACTGATGATTTTTAGTTCAGCCATGGACACGATGCTCGATTTTTTATCGAATGGCCTGTCCGGCGCCACCGCGTGGCAAATCGTGGCCTACACGCTTGTCGTCACGCATGTCACGATCGCAGCAGTGACGATTTATCTGCATCGTTGCCAGGCGCATCGCGCGTTGGATTTGCATGCCATTCCGAGCCATTTCTTCCGGTTCTGGCTGTGGATGACCAGCGGCATGGTGACCAAGGAATGGGCTGCGATCCATCGCAAGCACCACGCCAAATGCGAAACCGAAGAAGACCCGCATAGTCCGGTGACACGTGGCATCAAGAAAGTGCTGCTTGAAGGCTCCGAACTGTATCGTACCGAGGCCAAAAATCTTGAGACGCTGGAAAAATACGGTCACGGCACACCGAGTGACTGGATTGAGCGCAATCTCTATACGAAATACAGTGCGCTCGGCATATCGTTAATGCTGATCGTCAACGTGATGCTGTTCGGCGTGATCGGCGTAAGCGTATGGGCGGTGCAGATGATCTGGATTCCGATCACCGCCGCGGGCATCATCAATGGTATCGGCCACTACTGGGGTTATCGCAATTACGACTGCAACGATGCGGCAACCAACATCATTCCATTCGGAATCCTGATCGGCGGCGAAGAATTGCATAACAATCATCACACATTCGGCACGTCGGCAAAGCTGTCGTCGAAGTGGTACGAATTCGATATCGGTTGGATGTATATCCGGATTCTCGAAACGATGGGGTTGGCCAAGGTGAAGAAAGTGGCGCCGGCGCCGAAGTTCGACCACCAGAAATTGACGGCCGATATCGAGACACTGCAATCGGTGATTGCAAACCGGTACGACGTCATGGCGAAGTACGCGAAGTCGCTGAAGCACGCATGGCACGATGAGCTGGAGCACTTGAAAGAAAAGGCGCAGTTCGAATCCCGTTTTCTCAAGTCTTCGAAAAAGCTGTTGAAGCGTGATCCGGCCAAGCTGGAAGCGCCGCAAAAACAGCAATTGACTGAATTATTCGTGCATAGCAAGGTGCTCCAGACCATGCATGAAATGCGCGTCGAACTTGCCGCCATCTGGGAGCGTTCGCATTTCACCAGTGACCAGTTGCTGCAGCAACTGCAGGACTGGTGTACGCGCGCAGAGGCGTCCGGTATTCGTGCGTTGCAGGAATTCTCGATGCGCTTGCGCAGTTACGCGTAAGCTTGCGTCGGAATTCAGATTTTCCAAGACCCGCGTACCGCAATGTACGCGGGTTTTTTATTGGCAGAAAATGTCGTTGGCCTTAGGATTTTTTCGGCGTTCATGCCATGCGTGCCGCCACAACAATATTGCCGCGGTCAGAATACAGATCTCCAGCGCAAAGGACCAATGGAACAAGAAGTTCAGCCACCACGGTTGATAAAGTGCGGGCACCGAAAAGAACGAAAAACGCTGATCGATGAACGGTGCCAGCCACCAAATATCTCCGACAACGGTATCGAGGACCATGTGAAAAAGGCCGTTAAGAGAAAAATTTGCCGCGAGGATTGCAGCGGCCTTTGACTTGCCTAGCTGGAGCCATGCGGCCGAAACCATCAATAAGACCAGCCAGACGAGTGGAAAGTGCGTGAAGTAAGTATGGTGATGATTCTGTCGATGGTCCACAAAGTAGAAATAGAACATATCCGTATCCGGCGCCATTGCACCGAAGAGGCCAGCCGCGAGGAACCAGCCCGGATTCACCTTTGCTGATTCAAAATGCCGCAACAACACTTTTGACATCATATAGCTTGCCGGCAAATGGCCGATAAACATAAGATCTCCGATGATTTTTTAGTGTCATGACTGGTATTGCGCAGCGCCGCCGCGCTGCGCAGAGGCGAATTACACACTACCGCCGTTGGCCGGTTTGCCTATCTGATACCAATCGACCTTGCGCGTCGCGATCATGATTGTCGACAGTACGCCGAACAGTAGAATGCTGCCCATCACAAGGGCATTGTTTTCCGAGCGCAGCAAGCCGTACAGCACGGCATACAGAAGCGTGAGCGCGGCCCCGAAGCCAAACCCGCGTTTCAAGTTCTGCAGCACATGGCTCAGATAGAACCCGGTCAGCGAAATACAAGCGCCGCTGGCAATCAGATAGGCCGGCAGGAACGATACGTGTTCGGACAGGCTGACCAGCAGCAGGAAAAACAGCGCCAGCGCCAGTCCGACCAGCAGGTACTGAACCGGATGCACGGGAAGCTGCTTTAGCAGTTCGAACAGAAAGAAGGCGGCAAACGTCAATGCAACGAACAGCAATCCATACTTGATGGCGCGGTCCGCCTGCGAATAGGTATTGATTGGCTCGATAAATCCCACACTGAAGTAATCCGGATGCACATTTTTTGCCGAGACTTCGGATTGCCCCACGCCGGCCAGCTGCTGTTGCGCATTGGTCGCCAGTGCCGAGATATCCCAGGTGGCGGAAAATCCCTGGGCGTTGACGATGCGCGTTTTGGGCGACGGCAGGAATCTGCCGCTGAACTGCGGATGCGGCCACTTCGAGGTCAGCGTGACATGATTGTTTTTTGCAACCGGCGAGAAGTGCAGGCGCTCGATACCATCCAGTTGCAGATCGAAATTGAATTGGACTGACACCGGATTTTCAAGGTCAAGCTGGTCCAGCGGTGCGTGCAGGCCGATCGGGAAACCGGCCAGATTGGAGCCCTGTTGAAATTCAATTTGCTTCCCGTTCCAGTTGATGCCGGGGATGTTGCGTATTCCTCGCACATCTTCGATCGACAATGCGACAAAAGGCTGGCCCATGGTGATTTTCGAACTTGGCTTTTCTTGCTTGATGTCTGTCCTCTTCGGTAGTACAAAATCGCCGCTCAGAGCATGCTGGCCGCTATATACCAGCACTTTGTGGATGCCGCGGTAGCGGTGATCGGTGTCGATGTTACCCTCGATTCGTAGCTCGTTCGGAAATACGAGGAGCCGCCGGGACTCGATGCGTTTGACCGTCCTGATCTTTTGCGGCTCGCCGACTGTGTGTTCCTCTTCATATTCGTCGGTATAGGGAATTACAAGCAAAGGGCCGATGACGGTTTGTTCCCGCACTGAATCGGTGGCGATGCTACGCACCGCCTCATCGCGAAATCGCATGCGTTCCGAAATGGTCGATTGAATCAGCGACAGCGGGATCGCGATCAACAGGGTGAGAGCAAGTACAACCAGCGTTTTGAGGAAGAAGGTTTTCTGCATGACAGTTCCTTTTGGTTAAGGTGCCGTCAGTCTAGAAATGCTGTATGCAGAGACGATGTGTTTTGTGTGAAGTGCGTCAGAAAAGCGGAAGTTGAAGGCGGGCGCAAACTCCGCCGCCATGTTGATTGTTCACCGAAACAGTTCCGCCATGCAGGAAGGCGACTTCCTTCACGAAAGGCAGGCCGAGCCCGGTACTTTTGGCGCCATCCGGGCGCGGCAGGGAATAAAATCGGTCAAATATGCGCCCCGCCGCGTAATCCGGTATGCCGGTACCGCGATCCTGCAGGGTGATGCCGATGGCGTCGTTCGTCTTGTCGGTACTGATGGTCACGATGCTTCCAGGCGGCGCAAAATCGATCGCATTGTCGAGCAGGTTGCCCAGCGCCTGGCGCAGCAGCAGCACATCGCCGCGCAGTGCCGCATCTTTGGCAGTGATCTCAAGCTGCAGCGATTTTCCGGCAAGCTTGGAGGCAAAATCGGATCGCACCTGATCCAGCAGTTCATGCAGGCCGATCTCTGCCACACTGGTCAGTTGCTGCTGTTTTTCCACCTTCACCAAGGCCAGCAGTTTGTCGATCAACTGCTTTTGCCGCTGGTTCTGACTCAATATATTGGCGAGGAAGTGTCTGCGCTCCGTCTCCGGCATGTCTTCCTTCAACAGCTCGGCCGATCCCTGGATAGCGGCGATCGGACTTTTCAACTCATGCGCCAGTGTGTGCATCAGGTTTTCCACATATTCTTTGCCCTCCAGCTTGTTGCGCATCGCGTCGAGGGCACGGCCCAGAGCGCCTATTTCATCGTTGCCGAGCCGGGGCAGTATCGCTTTTTCGCCAGCCTCCACGCTGGCGACGTAGCGCTGCAGTTTACGCAGTGAATGGGTTAACCAGAATGCGAACGCCAGACCAATTAGCAATGAGCCGGCAAGCAGCACACCACTGCGGCGCAGAATTTTCCGCTGACTGCGCTCGACAAAAGGCTGGACCGTGGCGATCGGCTTGGCGACCGTCAGTACGCCGATGATCCGGTCGCCATCCTTGATGGGAGCGGCCACATGCATGACTGAAGAAGCATCGTCGTTCGGATCGTCGCGCGTGCTGCGGGCGCCATACTGACCGCGCAGTGTGAGATACACGTCGTTCCAGCGCGAATAGTCGTTGCCGGTGTCCTTGCCCTCGGAATCGAACATCACAATACCGCGGTCGTTGGTGATATATACCCGATAGTCGAGCGACTCCTTGACCACGCCGCTGATGGTGACATCGACGCTGCGTTGTGCATAGGCCTGCATGCGGGCCGCAAAAGCGGAATTTTGCAGCGTTCCGGATTTCATGTCGTCGGTCGCCAGATCGGCCAGCAACTGTGCCGTATCGACCAGCGTGTCTTCCAGTGTTTCGCGTACCCCCGGTTTGACCTCTTCGACAAAGACGTTCAGTACGAACCACGCGGCCAGGCCGACAATGAGGAAGTACCCCAGCAGGATGCGCAGGCCGATCTTCATGCGCCGGTCAGGCTGTAGCCCATGCCCCGATGCGTCTGAATCGCATCATCCTCCGGATCGATCAGGCGCAGTTTTGCACGCAACGATTTAACATGTGCATCGACGGTTCGCTCCAGCGTATCCGGCGCATCCGTCCATACCTGATCCATCAATTGCGCACGCGACAATACATGGCCGGGATGCGTTAGCAAAGCTTTCAGGAGTAAGTATTCATACCGCGTCAGATCCAGCGCATGACTGCAGAAAAAAATGCGAGCCTCAAGCTGACGCAACTCGAATCGACTGGTTTGTGTGGTGGGCGGAGCAGAGCGTGCTAGGCTACCGCTGGTGCGCCGCAGGATCACTCTTATGCGGGCCACCAGCTCACGCGGTGAAAACGGCTTCGAGATGTAATCGTCTGCGCCGATTTCAAGTCCCACGACACGGTCAATTTCGTCGCTGCGGGCGGTCAGGAAGATAACCGGAATATCCGAGAACTGGCGCAGCAGGCGGCATACTTCAAAACCGTTGATGTCCGGCAGGCCGACATCCAGCACAATCAGTTGCGGCAGATGTCCGATGCCCGATCGCAGGGCGTCGAGCGCCTGCTGTCCAAGTGAAACATGATGCGGGATGAATCCTTCCGTCCGAAGCGCATACGCGATGTTGTCGGCAATTGCAATTTCGTCTTCAACAATCAGGATCGATTTAGACATGAGCATCCGGATTCAGATACAAAAAAGCCGTTCGCAAACGAGAACGGCTTTTTGATGTGCAGGCAATCAAGCTTACTTGATCTTCGTCTCTTTGTACGCGACGTGCTTGCGTGCCTTGGGATCGAATTTCATGATCTCCATTTTTTCAGGCGTGGTGCGCTTGTTCTTGGTGGTGGTGTAGAAATGACCCGTGCCTGCGGTCGATTCCAGCTTGATTTTGTCGCGGCCGGATTTAGCCATGATTATTCCTTTATTCTGCTAGTTATACTTTTTCGCCGCGGGCGCGCATGTCAACCAGCACGGCGTCAATGCCAAGTTTGTCGATCACACGCAGGCCGGCGTTGGACAGGCGCAGGGAAACCCAGCGGTTTTCGGACTCAACGAAAATGCGGCGGTTTTGCAGGTTGGGCAAAAAACGGCGCTTCGTTTTGTTATTTGCATGGGATACATTGTTGCCGACCATCGGCCCCTTCCCAGTGACTTGGCAGACACGTGCCATGCTTTGCTCCTTAAGTATTTCCGAAATTGGAAAAAACGAGAGTATATCTAAAAAAATGAAATTATTCAACGACTTGCGTAAAACAATTGTGTCGTGAATTAATTCAATATTTAACAATTTGAGTTGGCGAAAAATGAGCTGCGTACATGATTAAATCTGCCCGTGCTCCGCGAACGAATAGACATGCCGGCCCGCGACAATGAAATGGTCGAGTACGCGCACATCGACCAAGGCCAGCGCCTGCTTGAGCGCTTGCGTCAATGTTTGATCGGCGGAACTGGGTTCAGGCGTACCTGACGGATGATTGTGCGCGAAGATAATGCTTGCCGCATTATGCGACAGAGCCGCTTTGACCACTTCCCGCGGATACACACTTGTATGCGTCAAGGTGCCGCGGAACAGCTCTTGGGAATTGATCATGCGGTTTTTGACATCCATGAACAACACTGCAAACGATTCATACGGCTTGCTGCCCAGCAGCAGTTGCAGATATTGCTTGACCGCCTGCGGCGAGTTCAAGGTAATGCCTGCCTGCAATTGTTCTCCGAGCGCGCGACGGGCCAGTTCCAGCACCGCTTGCAACTGCGCGAACTTTGCCGGCCCCAAACCGTTAACCGCGGAAAAATCGTTTAACGTAGCGGCAAACAGTCCGTTCAGGGAGCCGAAATGTCCTACCATATCGCGCCCGAGATCGACTGCGCTTTTCCCGGTAACTCCGACCCGCAAGAAGACGGCGAGCAACTCGGCATCCGAAAGCGCCTGCGGCCCATGCCTGATGAGGCGTTCGCGCGGTCGCTGCTCTTCCGGCCAGTCGGTGATTGCCATCGTGACGGTTCTCTAAAATGGTTGCGGCAGTACAGTGACCGGTTGCTGACGCCAGAATGACTATCGATTAATAACAGCCACAAAGTGTTATTGGTTATAACGTGGCTTAAAATGATGAATTATTTTGATTTTCAAATTTTAATGTCAAATTTACCACATCCGACGGTTACTGAGTCTTCCTACCTGACTTTGCATTATCGTCTTGCATCAATCGACGATAACGATATTGTCAGCACCCTTCAGGAGAATCCCGCCACGTTGCAGCTCGGAACGGGACAGCTTGCGCCGTTTTTGGAGGCATGCCTGATCGGATTGTCCGAAGGCGCGCATCAAACCTTCGAACTGGCTCCAGACACGGCATTCGGCCCCCGCAATCCTGATCTTTTGCAGTGGGTGTCGCGTACAACTTTGGCTCAAAACTCGAAACTTGACGAAGAGTACGCAGTCGGCGACGTGGTTGAATTTGCGGCTCCGGGCGGCGGGCAGTTTGCCGGCGTATTGCGGGAAATCAAGGCTGATGATGCATTGTTCGACTTCAATCATCCGTTGGCGGGGCAGTCACTGAAGTTTGAAGTGAAGATTATCGGCATACTATAAAGCGGATAGGTCGTTATTGAATCGACGTACAAATTTTTCGCAATTGAATAAATGCGACGACCTGCTTCAAGGATCAAACATGGATAAAGAAATTTTACTGGCGCAGCCACGTGGTTTTTGCGCCGGTGTCGATCGGGCTATCGAGATTGTCGAGCGCGCGCTGGTGCAGTGCGGCGTTCCGATCTATGTACGCCATGAGATTGTACACAACGCGTATGTAGTCGACGACTTGCGAAAAAAGGGCGCGATTTTTATCGAAGACCTGGAAGACGTCCCGACCGGCAGTACTGTTGTGTTTTCGGCGCATGGTGTTTCGAAGGCGGTGCAGGCAGAAGCGTTGCATCGCGGATTGACCATTTTTGACGCCACATGTCCATTGGTGACCAAGGTTCACTTCGAGGTTGCCAAGATGCGGCGCGAGAACCGCGAAATCATCATGATCGGACATGTAGGGCATCCGGAGGTCGAAGGCACGATGGGACAAACGGAGGGCGGCATGCACCTGGTAGAAACCATAGAGGATGTAAAAAAACTGAACGTAAAAAATCCGGACATGCTTGCTTATGTCACACAGACCACCTTGTCAATCGACGACGCCGCCGATGTGATCGCCGCCATCAAGCGCAGATTTCCGAACATCACGGAGCCTAAAAAGGCCGACATCTGTTATGCGACGACGAACCGGCAAGAGGCCGTGAAGTTCATGGCGCCGCAGGTGGAAGTGGTGATCGTTGTTGGAAGCCCGAATAGTTCGAATTCGAATCGGCTGCGCGAGGTCGCGGAGAAAAACGGCGCATTTGCCTATATGGTCGATAGTGCTTCACAAATCGATCCGCAATGGCTGGAAGGCAAGAAACGCATTGGAGTCACTGCCGGGGCTTCGGCACCGGAAGTACTGGTTAGCGATGTAATCGATCAATTGAAAAAATATGGCGCAAACAGTGTACGCGTGCTCGACGGAGTAAAGGAAAGCGTGGTCTTTCCTTTACCAAAAGGCTTGGGTAACGTGGTGCGGGCACGATAAGTATTTCCGGAACAGTCGGTTTAACGTTCGCCGCAATCAGGCGATTTTCACACATCAGTTGATTACGACAATTGTCAAAATAATCGACGCCTGGCATAGCCGGACAGTTCAAAATCCGGTGTCGCCTCCGCGTCGGGGTAGATGACGAATCGCGTTCCGGTTGTTAATAACGGCATGCAATGATGAATAATTGGATCGATAGCCTCGGGGAGTGGAAACAACATGGATATCTTTATCCAGCAAATCATCAACGGCCTGGTGTTGGGCAGCATGTATGCGCTGATTGCTCTCGGATATACGATGGTGTACGGCGTTCTCAATCTCATCAATTTTGCGCATGCCGATGTGTTGATGATAGGCGCCATGGCGGGGTTGACCATACTCAACATGGTCAATACCGTCGCCCCGGACTTGCCCGGCATCGTCAAGCTGTTCATTGCAATTCTCGGTGCGATTCCGATCTGCGTCGCAGTCAACGTCCTGATCGAACGCGTTGCTTATCGGCGGTTGCGCAATGCGCCGCGCCTGGCGCCGTTGATTACCGCGATCGGCGTATCGATTTTGCTGCAGACGATTGCCATGATGATCTGGGGCCGTAATCCAATATCTTTCCCGCAGGTCATGCCAAGCGATCCGATTCATGTCTTCGGCGCGTTGATCTCGCCGACGCAGGTCATGCTGCTGGTATTGGCCGCCGTATCGATGGTCAGCCTGGCGCTATTGGTCGAGAAAACAAAGATCGGACGTGCCATGCGAGCGACAGCGGAAAATCCGCGCATCGCCGGGTTGATGGGGGTCGATTCCAATCGGGTAATTGTCATGACCTTTGCCATCGGCGCGACTCTTGCGGCGGTCGCCGGCGTCATGTGGGCGGCAAACTATTCGTCAGCGCAGTTCGCGATGGGTTTCGTACCGGGCATCAAGGCTTTTTCCGCAGCAGTGCTGGGCGGCATCGGCAATATTTATGGCGCGATGCTGGGCGGCTTGCTGCTTGGGTTGATCGAAAGTCTCGGCGCCGGCTATGTCGGCGAGTTGACCGGCGGCTTCCTTGGCAGCCATTACCAGGATATTTTTGCGTTCCTTGTGTTAGTGCTTGTCTTGACTTTACGACCGTCCGGCATCATGGGCGAACGCGTGGCCGATCGTGCGTGACGGGAAAAATAATGGCTAATTATTTCAACGTCAAGGAAAACCCGCGCAAGGCTTATGCGGGCCTGATCCTCATCGGCCTGATAGCGGTCGCCTTCCCGTTTATTGCCGCCAATTTCGGTAATTCGTGGGTCCGGATCATGAACTTCGCGCTGCTGTATATCATGCTGGCGCTAGGACTCAATATTGTCGTGGGGTTCGCAGGACTGCTCGATCTGGGATACATCGCCTTCTATGCGCTGGGCGCCTACATGGTGGGCCTGCTGGCTTCCCCGCAATTTGCGGTCGTGCTGGAGTCTTTCGTCAATGAATATCCGCTGGTCGGAAACAGCCTTGTATGGCTGTTCGGCGAAGAAATTGCAAAAAACGGGATTCATCTTTCAGTGTGGTTCATTGTGCCTCTGGCCGCTGCATTTGCGGCGCTGTTCGGCATACTGCTCGGTTTGCCCGTGCTTAAATTGCGCGGCGATTATCTTGCCATCGTCACCCTGGGTTTCGGCGAAATCATTCGCATCTTCATGAACAACCTGAATGCGCCGGTGAATATCACCAACGGCCCGCAAGGGATCAACCTGATCGACCCGATTCGCATCTTCGGCGTGTCCTTGGCCGGCGAATCGGGATCGAATGCGACGGTGCACATCGGAAGCTTTTCGATGCCGTCGGTCAATGCATATTACTTCCTCTTTTTGGCGCTGTGCATCGGGACTATTTTCGTATCGGTTCGCGTGCAAAACTCGCGTCTCGGCCGTGCGTGGGTCGCCATACGTGAAGACGAAATCGCAGCCAAAGCGATGGGAATCAATACCCGCAACATGAAGCTGCTTGCGTTTGCAATGGGTGCATCCTTCGGTGGTATCGCAGGCGCGATGTTCGCTTCATTTCAGGGATTCGTGTCGCCCGAATCGTTTTCGATCACCGAGTCGATCGCCATCGTCGCGATGGTGGTCTTGGGCGGCATGGGTCATATTCCCGGTGTGATATTGGGCGGCCTGTTGCTTGCGGCGCTGCCGGAGTTGTTGCGTCACACGGTGGAGCCGGTACAACTGGCTCTATTCGGAAAAATTCTGATCGAAGCGGAAGTGCTTCGTCAACTGCTGTACGGTCTCGCATTGGTGTTGATCATGTTGTACCGGCCATCCGGGTTATGGCCGGCGCCAAGACACGAAGACCGGCCGGATGCGGACGTCGATAAGCCGGAGAAAGCAACTGGCGTCGTAGCGGCATAAGGGCCCATGATGAGCGAACAAATCATTCTCGATATTGCCGGCGTCAACAAGCGCTTCGGTGGATTGCAGGCCCTCTCGGACGTCAACGTAAGGATCACGAAAGGACAGATCTATGGGTTGATTGGTCCGAACGGCGCCGGCAAGACAACTTTCTTCAATGTGATGACCGGCCTGTACCAGCCGGATTCCGGTAGATTCGAACTTGCCGGCAAACCCTATTCGCCCTCGGCGCCGCACGAAGTGGCAAAGGCAGGGATCGCACGTACGTTTCAGAATATTCGGCTGTTCGGCGAAATGACTGCATTGGAAAACGTGATGGTGGGGCGTCATGTACGTACTCATCAAGGCCTGCTGGGAGCGGTATTGCATCACAAGGCAGCACGCGAGGAAGAGGCCGGCATCCGCAAATTTGCGATGGCGCTGCTTGATTTCGTGGGGATCGCCAAATTTGCCGGACGCACGGCCCGACATCTGTCGTACGGCGATCAGCGACGCTTGGAAATCGCGCGCGCTTTGGCAACCGAGCCGCAACTGCTGGCATTGGATGAGCCGGCTGCCGGCATGAATGCGACGGAAAAACTTGGATTGCGCGAACTGCTGGTCAAGATCAAGGCCGAGGGAAAGACAATCCTGTTGATCGAGCACGATGTAAAGCTGGTAATGGGCTTGTGCGACCGGATTACCGTTCTGGATTACGGTAAACCGATCGCGGAAGGTATGCCGGCCGAAGTGCAAAATAATCCTGCAGTGATCGAGGCATATCTTGGAGGATCGCACTGATGGCTGAGAATGTATTGAAAGTCGCCGGCCTGAAAGTTGCCTACGGCGGCATTCAAGCGGTCAAGGGAATCGATGTCGAGGTTAACAAGGGTGAACTGATTACCCTGATCGGCGCCAACGGCGCGGGTAAAACCACTGCATTGAAGGCGATTACCGGCACGCTGCCGGAATGCAGGGTAGAAGGCCATATCGAGTATCAAGGACAACCGATCAAGGGTTTGGGATCTTTTGAACTGGTCAAGAAAAATCTGGCGATGGTGCCGGAAGGGCGCGGTGTCTTTACCCGCATGTCGGTCCACGAAAATCTGTTGATGGGTGCGTACACGCGCAATGACACTGCGGGTATCAATGCGGACATTGACAAATGGTTTACGGTTTTCCCGCGCCTTAGAGAACGTTCCGCACAAATGGCCGGCACCCTGTCCGGCGGCGAACAACAAATGCTTGCAATGGCGCGTGCATTGATGAGTCATCCCACACTGCTTCTGCTGGATGAGCCTTCAATGGGCTTGTCACCCATGATGGTCGAGAAAATTTTCGAAGTGATTCGCAGTATTTCCGCGCAAGGCGTGACAATTCTCCTGGTGGAGCAAAATGCCAAACTGGCGTTGCAGGCGGCGCACCGCGCTTATGTGATGGATTCCGGTCTGGTGACGATGAGCGGAAATGCGCAGGATCTGTTGCACGATCCGCGAGTCAGGGAAGCGTATTTGGGCGAGGCTTGACTGCTGCGCTGCAGCCGGGATGGCCTGCTAGCCTCTGGTGCGCCGAAAGCCCCATCGTGAAAACCGGTTCTCGGTCGCCGCGCGTGCTTCACCCAGAACTGCTTGTGGAACCAGTTTGAGTATCGCGGGAATCGCAAAAGCGAGCAGCGTCACGTCATCCACCCAGCCAAGTATCGGCAGGGCATCGGGGATGAAGTCAATCGGGCTCACCATATAAACTCCGAGCAGTAGGGCTCCGATTTTTATGAAAAGAGGCGTCGCAGGATTGCGGCAGGCGTACCATAAGACCGCCGCTTCCCGGCCCGCGAGTTTGAATAAGCGAATCAAGCGTAAGAACATGACCATCCTTGGTAAGTCCGCATCGCACTGTCGGAAATCGACTGTCTTGCGCCATCATGCAATATCACCGGATTTGATGCACGTGCCGACAATTCGAATGAAGTACGATACTAAGATCCATGTTTGCCGACAAGGTTCATGAACATTAAATTTTTTATGCAACCGGGGCAGGCGGGGAGCGTCAATCGCGCCACACTGCGATGATATAGCGGTACGGCAGCAGTAAAATAATTGACCGATAAATCCAGGAGCCATCATGGAATTTGCATTTTCACCTCAGCCCCAAGCTGCTGTTCCAGTCATTAACAGCGACCAGTTTTTCCCAATCCATCGGATTTATTGTGTCGGACGCAATTATGTTGAACATGCGAAAGAGATGGGCGGCACCGGCCGCGAGGCGCCTTTTTTCTTCATGAAGCCGGCCGACGCGGTATTGCCAGTGGCGACCGACACTGTCGGAGAAATGCACTATCCGTCAATGACCGGCGACTTGCACCATGAAATAGAACTCGTGGTTGCCATTGGTAAAGGTGGGAAAGACATTGCGGCGAAGGATGCTCCACAACATGTGTGGGGCTACGCGGTAGGGCTGGACATGACGCGCCGCGACTTGCAGGCCGACGCCAAGAAACTCGGGCGTCCATGGTGCACCGCCAAGGGTTTTGACCAATCGGCACCGATCGGACCGATTCATCCTATCGGGAAAACCGGCTGGATCACTCATGGTGCGATCCATTTGAATGTCAACGGAGAGCCACGCCAGAAGAGCGGCATCGATAAACTGATCTGGAATATTGCCGAAACCATCGAGCATCTTTCCAAATACTACGAACTGCGGCCAGGTGATCTGATTTTCACCGGTACGCCGGAAGGCGTTGCATCAGTCAAGCCGGGAGACCTGCTCGAAGGCGCAATCGAAGGTTTGGGTGGACTGCGTCTGAAAGTGGTTTGACTTTTTCATGCAGTTGGTTCGGTATACCGGCTTAAAAAACATAATCGGGAGATGACGGCATGAAACTCTACAGTTTTTTCCGAAGTTCAGCGGCGTATCGGGTGCGCATCGCGTTAAACCTCAAAGGGCTGTCGTACGAGGTGATACCGATTCATCTCGTCAAGAATGGCGGTGAACAATTAACGCCTGAATACCGCGAATTGAATCCGATGGCGCTTGTTCCGGCATTTATTGATGATGGAGCTGAACATGACACCGTATTGACGCAGTCGCTTGCCATCATCGAATACTTGGAAGAGAGGTATCCGATGCCGCCGTTGTTGCCGGAAAATGCAGGCGACCGGGCTTATGTTCGCAGTATCGCGCTATCGATTGCATGCGACATTCATCCCCTCAACAATCTCCGGGTGTTGCGCTATCTGGTGCGCGATCTGAATGTCAGCGAGGACGACAAGAACGCTTGGTACCGTCATTGGGTCGAGCAAGGTCTCATCTCAATCGAGACATTGCTCGCAAAAGACCGGCGTGTCGGAAAATTCTGTTTTGGCGATTCACCGACAATGGCGGATTGCTGCCTGATTCCACAAATCGCGAACGCACAGCGGTTCAACTGCGATTTGTCCAACGTGCCCACAATCATGCGCATTCATGATGCCTGCATTGTGCTGGATGCATTCGCAAACGCCGCACCGGCAAATCAGCCCGATGCGGAATAACGCGACTTCATGAACGCTCTACTGAGTCGGTCCCATGAAGATGTCCGACCGTTGTCACGGCCTGTCGGCTACACGGTAGTTGATACATATCAGGGCCATGATCCCTGTGGCAACCGGTGCGGATGAACTGGTGAAAACCGGTTTAGTAACGATATGCCCGTCCGTTTTCGACACGGACCCGGTTGCCTACACTCAGGTCCGCCACGGTGTCTTGCGTTACTGTCTGATAGCTGCCGTTATCGAGACGGACTCCGATTTGGTATGTCGCAGATTGCGCTCTGTTCCTTTGCTCGATTTGATGCCCGACGACCGCGCCACCTACCGTGCCTGCCACTGTTGCCGCCGTTTTGCCGCTGCCCCCGCCAACCTGGTTGCCTAGCACGCCGCCTGCCACGCCGCCGAGCACTGCACCGGCACCGATGCCGCCAGAACCGCCGGTCGAGCCAACCATCTGGATCGATTCGACCACGCCATAGTTCGACGAATAAGATGGCGATGGATTTACTGCAGGATACGGCTGCGAGTGGACGGGTTCCTGCATCGGGCTCGAGCAGGCGCCAAGAAGTGCGGTTGCGGCGATTACAGTTGTCGCTCTCATTACATAATCCTTTTTCATGATTTCTCCTTTTTAATGGGTAATTGAACGGGCGTTTGCCAAGCCTTGTTTTTCCAATACGGAAGCGCTCGTTCTGCAAGCCGCTTTTAAACCGATTGAACGATAAGCCACCTATGTTTCTATATATCAAGTCCTTTTGATAAGTAGTAACTCGGTGTTTGACTGCATGCCGCAAGTGAAAAAATCATTGCGATCCGCCATTCAATAACTACCTGTTTAATAGAGTCGAGATTTTCATGTAAGTTGCTATTTTGATAGGCTGTTACATAGGATTACAAGTTGCTCCAATACTAAGTAATAAAAAACCCGCAAAAACGGGTTTATAAATCAACGAAGCCAGTCGATTGCGCAACGGCCCGATATGTGAAATATTTTTGTTTTGGTTCAGTCCACTTCCCAATGGGAATGCAACGTATTTGATGGCAGTTCAATCACTTTTTTTACATCCGTTCGCAATTCAAGTATTTGTTCCGCTTTTGCCAGACGTACCAAACTACGAAGCGCTTCTTTAAATACACGCTTTTCTCGAATGGAAGCATTCTCTCCGCATGTGGCTGACGTCAACTTTTCAATAAGTTCCTCTGTTGAATGTTTGGTCTTCATACGTACCTCTCGTTAAGAAGTCGAGCTGCCATTGTGAGTTAGGGTAGTGGAACCTTATGCACAAAACAGCTCCGGAAACTTGATTCAAGTAATTCCGTCGAACTAGTTATTCCCTATGGCAACTATCTTCTTATTGATTTTTCATAGCTTGATAATTATCAATTTCAGTTGCACTTTGTAAATAATTTAACGAGTTGGGCAGTCGATTTTTTAACATTCTGGAATACTGGTATCTCTCAGCCGAGGCCATTGAATTGCAAATTTATTAATTCGGATTCGATAGATGCGCGAGAAATATATGTATGAAGGGTTCATAAAAACCAGGATCGGTTGCCCGATTCATGAATTTAACTATTGCCTATACGCAATCATACGGCTTGGATGGAATATAGAGACGGGATATATGGATTTGAAAAAAGCGACAACGCATAAACCACTGTATGAATACAAAATTCATGAGACTCACGCCTATAGATATTTTCCAGGCGTCTGCTTCATCCAAGCGGCGCTTATAAGTAATACAGCACATCGGTGCCGCAAGATTCCCCGGAGCCCGGCCGTCCACGCATTGCGAATCCCTTTTCGGACGCTCGTTGCCGGCTGTTGACGTGCGACTTGAACGATTTAAACGCGGAACTGCTTGAAGCAGGAACGGATCTGAAGAAATTAAAGCGGGGCGACTGCGACTGACGAAACGAGCACTGGAATACTCGCAAACGTCTATGTATCGCTGCTTGCCGGGATCGAAGCGCGATTCATGAGTTTCTGCTGAAAAATCAGGATTGTTGGTCCCGCCGACAGGAATCGAACCTGTATCTAGCGCTTAGGAGGCACTTGTTCTATCCATTGAACTACGGCGAGACACGACGATGTAACCGGATGTTGTTCCAATTTTCGTTCGAGATTATAGCAGCCGCTACGTTCGTATAGAGCGCGGTTTTGCTCACCTATCGGTACAATGCCGACTTTACTCATTTAATCAATCGTGTATTGCAGGCCATTTGTGCTCGGTCCTGAACTCGCGGAAGGCATTTTTAAACATTTATGGCAGTCATTTCTCTCTCTAATGCGCAATTGGCGTTCGGCCATGTTGCACTCCTCGATCATGCGGAATTTTCTCTGGAGTCCGCGGAGCGTGTCGGTTTGATCGGTCGCAACGGCACCGGCAAATCGTCATTGCTAAAAGTCATCGCCGGTTTTTCGAAGCTCGATGATGGTCTGCTGACGATGCAGCAGGGCATCAAGATCGCTTACGTCGACCAGGAGCCGCATTTTTCCCCGGAGATGTCGGTATTCAACGCGGTCGCAGCCGGACTCGGCGAGATGCAGCAGCTGCTTGCCGAATATGACACATTGACCGGCCAGTTCGGCGGCGACGATGACGATGCGCTTATGGAGCGCATGCATGCGATTCAGGTCAAGCTGGATGCAGCCGATGCATGGAACTTGAATAATCGTGTCGAGACGACGCTTGATCGCTTGAATCTCGATAAAGATGCGTTGATGGGAACATTGTCCGGAGGCACCCAAAAGCGCGTAGCGTTGGCGTGCGCTCTGGTAAGCGCGCCGGATGTATTGCTGCTCGATGAGCCGACCAACCACCTCGACTTCAAATCGATCATGTGGCTGGAAGGCCTGCTGCGCGATTACAAAGGCTGTGTCCTTTTCATCACCCATGATCGGCGTTTCCTGGACAACGTGGCGACGCGCATTGTCGAACTGGATCGCGGACGGCTATTGTCCTTTCCCGGAAACTTCACGGCATATCAGGTCCGCAAGGCGGAGCAACTGGAAGTCGAGGAAGTGGAAAACGCAAAATTCGATAAATTTCTGGCGCAGGAAGAAGTCTGGATACGCAAGGGCGTGCAAGCGCGCCGCACCCGTGACGAAGGCCGGGTCAGGCGGCTTGAGGCATTGCGTCAGATGCGCAGCGTGCGACGCGAGCAGCAGGGGCAAGTGAGGCTGGATGTGTCCGCGGGCGAGCGCTCGGGCAAGATCGTGGCTGAACTTGTCGATGTGAGTAAAAGCTACGGCAACAAGGTGATTGTCCGGAATTTCAGCGCAACTATATTACGTGGCGATAAGGTCGGTTTGATCGGCCCCAACGGCGCCGGCAAGACGACCTTGCTCAAATTGATTTTGGGTGAAGAGCAGCCGGATCAGGGAACGGTCCGGCAAGGAACCAAATTGCAGGTCGCCTATTTTGACCAGATGCGCGCGCAACTAAATGAAGAGGCCAGCTTGGCCGATACGATTGCGCCCGGCAGCGATTGGGTGGAAATCAATGGGCAGCGCAAGCATGTGATGACCTATCTCAGCGATTTTCTGTTTGCGCCGGAACGCGCCCGCTCGCCGGTCAAGTCGTTGTCGGGCGGCGAACGAAACCGCTTGCTGCTGGCGCGCCTATTCGCCAAACCAGCCAACGTATTGGTACTGGACGAGCCGACCAACGACCTCGATATCGACACGCTCGAGCTGCTGGAAGAATTGCTGGAGGATTACGCCGGCACGGTATTCCTGGTCAGCCATGACCGGACTTTCCTGGACAACGTGGTGACCCAGGTGATCGTTGCCGAAGGCGACGGGCAGTGGCGTGAATACATTGGCGGCTACAGCGATTGGGAAAGAATGCGTCCGGCGATGCAATCCGCACAGGCAAAAAACGCGGCAAAAGCGGATTCCAATCCTGCAAATAAAGATGGTCAGGCCAAGTCCGTACCGAAGCAAAAAAAACTCAGCTATAAGGATCAGCGTGATCTGGAAGAGTTGCCGGCGCTGATAGCGCAATTGGAACAAGAGCAAAAAGCTTTGTCTGAACGACTGACTGATCCTGATTTGTACAAGCATCAAGCGGAGGAGGTGCAACGGCTCAATCAGCGATTTGCCGAAATAGATCAGCTGCTAATGGAAAATCTTGAGCGGTGGGAAACCATTGAGGCGCGGGCGAAGGGATAGGATAGGGAGCTTTAGTTAAGCCGCTTGCATGCATCGCGCAACTCTGTCAATTTTCCGCGTATTGTCTCCGCATCCGATGCGTAAGGCCGTTCGGCAAGATAAGCTTCCAGGTCCTGTAAAGCAGCTTGCGGACATTCTAGGTTCGCATATGCCAATCCACGGTCACGGCGTTCGATGATTTCATCCGGCAGGAGAATTACCAGCCGTTGCTGCACTCCCAATACCCGTTGCCAATGCGGATGTTCAATAAACAGGGCTTTCAGGTTGCGTAACATGCGCACCAATATTTCACGCGGATGAGCATCCTGCAGGTAGGTGGCGAGCGGAATATCGGTATGGTAGGTTTGTTGCGCGAAAAAAGGTTCCAGGCGTTCTTCCAACTCCTCGCGCGACAGGCTGGTTCCATTGAATGGGTCCAGAATAATATCTCCCGACTGCACTGAAAGTTTCATCAGGAAGTGTCCCGGAAAGGAAATGCCTTTTACATCCAGTCCGATCTGCTGCGCCAATTCCATATAGACCACCGCAAGTGAAATCGGGATCCCGCGGCGGGTAGTAATGACGCGGTGCAGATAACTGTTGTCCGGGTCGTAATAATCATTGAGATTTCCGGCGAACCCGAGTTCATGATAAAAAAAATGATTCAGCATGCGCAGCTTCTGCACATGCGACATGTCTGCCGGCAAACGCCGCTGCAGCTTTGCCGCCAGCATATCAACTTCAATTTGCTGCGCTGTCAGGTCGAGTTCCGGTTCACTATCCTGCGCAATCGCCAACGCCGCTTCGAACAATGGAATCGACTCGTCCTGTTGTACCAGTGCGGCGAAATAATCGAGAGAATTGATCATCATATTATTCATCATATATCCATGCTCCCCCTAAATAAAGGGGAAGCTTATCGCCCATGGGCGATGACTTGATGCCAATCAGACCGAAATACGTTTGAAATCCCGGAAGCGAAATCCCATCGCAAGGAGCGCGCCAAAATAAGTGATGCCGGATGCGGTCATGACCAGTACCAACGCACCGATACGCTGAAATGGATTCGCTTGCAGTGCTATCCAATCGAAATACCCCGCAGTCCATAGCGCGACGCCTGCCATCAGGAAGAGTGCACCCATCAATCTGGCAAAAAACATCCGCCAGCCGCTCAGCGCAACATAAATGCCTTGTCTATGCAAGCCCCAGTACAGGAATCCCGCGTTCAGGCACGCGCCGACGCCGATCGATAACGCCAGACCGGCGTGCTTGATCCAGGGCACAAACATCAGGTTCATCAATTGCGTGGCGATCAGTATGCCGATTGCAATTTTCACCGGGGTCTTGATATCTTGTCGCGCATAAAAACCAGGCGCAAGAATCTTGACCAAAACAATTCCGATCAGGCCGACCCCATAAGCAATCAGCGCGCGACCGGTCATTTCAACAGAATGCGTATCAAATTTTCCGTAATGGAAAAGCACCGTGGTAACCGGTTCTGACAGGGTGGCGAGCGCCACCGCAAAAGGCAGCGCAAGCAGGAAGGTTAACCGCAATCCCCAATCGAGCAATGCTGAGTACTCGGTTTTGTCGCCGGTCGAATGTGCCTTTGAAAGGCTGGGCAAAAGAATTGTACCCAGTGCCACGCCGAGCAATCCAATCGGCAGTTCCATCAAGCGGTCTGCAAACGAGAGCCAGGACACGCTACCAGGTTCAAGGTGAGAGGCAATATTCGTGTTAATGATCATGCTGATCTGTGCGACCGATACACCCAAGGTCGCCGGAGCCATTTGCTTCAAGACCCGGCGTGCGCCGGCATCATTGAACGCAGTACGCAAATTGAAGGAAATGCGGGGCAGCATTCCGATCTTCAGCAGAGCAGGGATCTGGATTGCCATTTGCAATACCCCGCCGACCAAAACGGCAATTGCCAGTGCGTAGATGGGCTGTTCCAATTGCGGAGCCAGGAACAGCGAGGCCGCGATGAAAGAAAGATTGAGTAGAACCGGCGTAAAGGCGGGAATCTTGAACTGACGCCAGGTGTTCAGTATGCCGCCGGCCAGCGCAACGAATGCCATGAATCCGATATATGGAAACATGATGCGCGTCATGACCACGGATAACGCAAACGCATCCGGGTCCGACTTCAGGCCTGTGGCAACGACATAGACAATTATCGGGGCTGCCGCGATGCCGATTGCGCAAGTGAGCAATAATGCCCAAACGAGAATGGTTGCGACATGATCCGTAAGTTCTTTGGTGGCAGCGTCGCCTTTCTTGTTCTTGTATTCCGCAAGAATTGGGACGAATGCTTGAGAAAATGCGCCTTCGGCGAACAGTCTGCGCAATAAATTGGGAATGCGGAAAGCGATGAAGAATGCGTCTGTATAAGCGGATGCGCCGAATGCCCGAGCAATCAGGAACTCGCGAATCAGACCTGTCACGCGGGAGAGCATAGTCATGCCGGAGACGGTGGCGAGTGTTTTGTGCAAGTTCATGGAGCGGAATTATAGCCGTTCAAAGAGAAGCAACCGATCAGCGGATTCCTCTAAATATTATTTAAATTCGGAAACCTGAGCGTGGTGTTGAGCCCATTCAGTATGAAAACAGTATCGGGCTTTAATAAACAGCGGCAATCCGGGCAATCGGTTTGCGGCAAAATGTTTCTTTAATAACACCTTGAAATCCACGTCCTAAGGACGTGGTCATCGCCTAACTGGCTTTGCCTGTTAGAGCGAGAGGCCTGCTCAAGGCCGTATCTTTCGAAATGTTGTCCTCA